>SAMEA3387511__coassemble_1294_pt1 | contig 68502 bp, 65 predicted proteins | sample SAMEA3387511__metabat2_low_PE_011 | metagenome-assembled genome bin SAMEA3387511 (sample SAMEA3387511) | Felis catus | biome: Faeces | place: United Kingdom | collected 2012
TTTTCGGGCCTTCCCGCCTTGGCGTTTCCCGGCATCCTGCCGGGTGATTTATGCAAAAAGTTCGTGGCCGCGTCAGGCCGGGTCGCTGGGGGCCTTGCCGGCATTGCGGCGCCGCACGTCGGCGCCCAGCAGGCGGTAGACGGTCGCGGTCAGGGGCACGGCCAGCAGCATACCGGCGATGCCGCCCAGCCCGCCGCCCAGCGTCACGGCGGTCAGCACCCAGATCCCCGGCAGGCCGATGGAAGTGCCCACCACGCGGGGGTAGATCAGGTTGCCTTCCAACTGCTGCAGGATGGCGATGAATACCAGAAAGCCCAACGCCTGCAGCGGGTTCACGGTCAGGATCATGAACGCGCCCACACCGGCGCCCAGGTAAGCGCCCACCACCGGCAGCAGCGCGGTGGCGCCCACCAGCGTGCCGACCATGCTGGCGTAGGGCAGGCGGAACAGCAGCATGCCCAGCGTACACAGCACGCCGATGATGATGGCCTCGGTGAACTGGCCCACAAAGAACTTGGTGAAGGTGTCGTGGGCGGTGCCCAGCACATACCAAAGCCGGTCGCAGGCGCGGGCGGGCAGGTAGGTGCTGGTCAGGGCGTGGAACTGGCGGCCCAGCCGCTCTTTACCGGCCAGCACATACAGCGCAAAGATCAGCGCGATGATGACCTGCATGACCACGCCGCCCACGCTGCTCAAAAGGCCCAGGGCGGAGTTGAACACGTTGCCCAGCCCGGAGGAAAGATGGCTCGTGATGTTTTGCAGCAGTTCCGGCCAGTTCAGGTTCAGCGAACGCAGCAGTTCTTCCAACTGGGGCAGCGTGATGTTCAGGGAATCCAGCCAGGCCAGAAAACGGTTCACGGCGGGCGGCACGCTGACCAGCAATACGCGGAAGGCATCCGCGATCTCCGGGATGATGATGACCACCAACAGGGCCAGCACGACCAGGATGATGACCAGCGCCCCCGTGATGCTGATGGCCCGCCGCGCCGGGTAGATCCTGCTGTGCGGGTCGCGCAGGGCGGGCAGCCGCTCGATGCGGGCCACCAGAATGTTCAGCACGTAGGCGATGCCGCAGCCCAGCAGAAGCGGCATCAGCAGCGAGAAGAACAGGTGTACGCCGTCCAGCAGGGCGTCGCTGTATTTGAGCAGCAGCAGGATCGCGGCGGCGGCGACCAGATAGAGCCAGGGCTTTTTGTTTCGCATGGAAGGGCTCCTTTCTGTTTCAGCGGTCCCGGCGGGCGCCGGGGGCAAAACAGTCGATGATAAAAGGTTCGCGGCGAACGCCCCGCGCAAAAAACGGCGGCGTTACAGGAACAGTTCGTTGTCCTTGCGGGCGGAACACAGCGGTTTGAGCGCCAGTTCCAGCCCGGCCAGCAGCACGGGGTTCAGCGTGCGGGCGTGTGCCGGGCACTGGGCTATGCAGCGCATGCAACTGATGCAGCGGCTGCTGTCGGTAACGCGGGGGTCGGCGGTGTCGATGGCCCCCACCGGGCAGACGGCGGCGCACCGGCCGCAGCCCGTGCAGGCGCTGCCCGCCTGGGGCACCATGCTGCGCACCCCGCGCTGTTTGTAGGGGCGGCAGCCGGGCAGGATGGGCGCGGTGGTGTTCCCGGCGTCCAGTTTGGCCTGGATCTTGCCCCAGAACGCCCGCAGTTCGGCCCGGTCGTCGTCGTCAGGGCGTCCGGCGGCATACCGGCGGGCGATGGAGTGCTCGGCCACGGCGGCCACCGCCGCCACCGTGCGGAACCCGGCGGCCTGGGCGGTGTCGGCCAGTTCCACCAGGGTGTCCTCATAGGCGCGGTTGCCGTACACGCAGACCAGCACGGCCCGCGCCCCGCCGCCCCGCACCCGGTGCAGGCGCTCCACAGCGGGGGCGGGGGCTCGTCCGCCGTAGGAGGGCACCGCGATGACCGCCACGTCCTGTTCGGTCAGGGCTACCGCGTCAAAATCCAGGCTGCGGTCGCAAAGATCCACCATCTGGCCGCCCGCCAGGGCAGCCGCGACGGCCTGGGTGCCGCCGGTGGGGCTGAAGATCAGTTGATATACCATTTAGGTCGCCTTCTTTTTTGTCATAATGTACCTTTATTATACAAAGTGCGGGCGGATTTGTACAGCGTCCGGGGAAAAATCGTATATTTTGTGAACGATTATTGCATGAAATGTAAACATTAGCACTCCGTGCTTGACAGTGCTAATTTTGCGGTGCTATAATAAGGGCGTTCCAAGGGAACAGGGCAAGCCCGCCGGGCGCCCGCCCGCGGAAGAAATATGATTCTTTGGGCCGGGATTTCACCGGCATCCGATAAAATTCAGGAGGAATGACGTATGATGATGGTTCCTTATATGCTTCACGATGCACTGTTTGACGATTGGTTCCAGGACGATTGGGACTGCGACTTTGACCGTATGATGCAGGCGGCTGACCCGCGCAATACCTTTGGCAAACGCAGCGCCCATGTGATGAAGACCGATGTGCGGGAGACCGCTGCCGGGTACGAGATGTTCGTGGACCTGCCGGGCTTCAAGAAAGAGGACGTGAAACTGGACCTGAAGAACGGCTACCTGACCATCACGGCCAGCCGCAGCCAGGACCACGATGAACAGGATAACAAGGGCCGCTATATCCGCCAGGAGCGTTACAGCGGCAGCTGCGCCCGCAGCTTCTATGTGGGTGAGGAGATCAAACCCGAGGACGTGAAGGCGCGCTTTGAGGACGGCATCCTGCAACTGAGCCTGCCCAAACCGCAGCCCCAGCCCCTGCCGGAAAAGAAACCCACCCAGATCGAGATCCTGTAATAAACTCAGTATGACCCGCTTTCCCCCAGGCAAGCGCCGCGGGGCGGGGCTTTAAAAGGCCCCGCCCCGCTTTTTCGTTGTGGGTCAGTGAGGTGTCCGCAGATCCCCTTTGCACCGTTTCGGGCGTTTTGCGGCTGCCGTCACATTACATCCTTCGTTTCTGCGTTATAGATCGTCAAAAAGACGGAAGCGGCAGCGAGAACGAGCAGAAGGATATAAAAGGCGACATTATCGTTCAGCGTGTAGGTCCCGATATTCCCCTGCGTTAAGCACACAAGGATAACGGAGGTCACAATGGTCGCTTTTGTGGACTTCATTTTCAGCCCGACCAGAAGCGCGATGAACGCAACGCTCACCATGGCGGCGGAACCGATCAGAATATCCAGCCAGAACGACAACGAGGTGAAACGTATGGTATCGGATGGGACCTTCACCAGCAGTAAGGCGGCATAAGCGAGGACTTTGCTTGCTGTCATGCCGATGAAATTGAAGATCCATACGGCAAAGATTTTGGAAAGCAGGATTTTTTTGCGGCTTATGGGGTAAGAAAACATCAAATTGATCGTCCGCTTTTCATAAGCCCCTACGATAAAGGTCGCCAGCATAACGCCTGTAAAGACGATATAGCACATATTGACGAACAAATCCACAGACGCATTCACGGCGCTGCGCCCATAGGCCGCCATCGAAGTGTCCGCGGCCAGTTCCCCGGCCATCGCCACGATAAAAAATAACAGAATGACCGTCATGACAGCCGCATTGCGGATAGATTTGACGGCCTGGTTTTTCTTCCATTCCAGTTTAATCAGCTCGAACATCGTCGCTCGCCTCCCCGGTCAGTTTAAGGAAGTAATCTTCCAGCGTTTCCATGTGCTTGCCGATGGAAACGATCCCCACATCATGCAGTACCAGCGCCTTTGCGACCGCTTGCGGCGTGGCGCTGCGTTCGTAAATACGGAATGTATGGTCCTCCACAGCCTGGAAGTGGGAAAAGCCCATTTTTTCTTTAAGGACAGTCCGGGCTTTTTGGCCATCGTCAACGGCCACTTCAATATAGTTCTGGTTGGCGGCTTCCATATCCCGCATGCTGATCTCTTTCATCATTTGCCCGTGATGGATGATGCCCACTGTATCGGCAATGCTTTCGATCTCGGAAAGGATATGGCTGGAAACCATGACGGTGATCCCATGTTCCGTGCAGAGCTTCTTCAAAAGTTCCCGGATCTGTTTGATCCCGGCGGGGTCCAGGCCGTTGGTAGGCTCGTCCAGAATCAGAAGTTCCGGCTCGCAGAGAATGGCGCGCGCGATCCCCAGCCGTTCTTTCATGCCCAAGGAATAACTCCTGACGGGTTTATCCGCCGCCTGTGCCATGCCAAGCAGTTGTAACGTGTTTTCGATGCTTTCGGGTTTGGCATAGCCCATGTATTTGCAATGAAGCTGTAAGTTTTCGCGGCCGGTCATGTGTTCATAAAAGGTGGGGAATTCAATGATACTGCCCATCCGCTTCAGGACGGCATAGGATTTTGGGGTCAGCACTTCCCCAAAAACCTCAATATTTCCCGCGGTGGGTTTCCAGAGGTTGGTTATCATTTTCATCATCGTGGTCTTTCCGGCTCCATTGGGGCCGAGGAAACCGTAGATTTCGCCTTTCTTTACATGAAGGTCGATGCCGCTTACCAGTTTTTTGCCGCCGATGATCTTCGTGACCTGATTGGTTTGCAAGATATACTCCATTTTGCCGGGGCTCCTTTCTATCACTAAAGCTAAAGTATATCACTGATTAAAACATAGAGCAAGTAATCCAGGGGGGGATTTAATCAAAATTTTGGCGGCTTGCAAAACGGACCGGGTTTCCCTCTGCCCATAAGGACGAAAAGGGGCTGTGGGAGCCATGGGGCCGGGGCGGCAGAAAAGCGGGGGAAAAGCGTATTCCATGTACGGTTCCGGGGCTTTTGCAAAGCCGCTGCCCGCCGCGCTGAAAAAGCAAGGCCCCGCGCAAAAAAATGTTTGACATTTGCAGCGGGGTGTGGTACGATAACCACGATTTTGAAAGACGAATCGCGTAGGAGTTTTTCAAAGCAATTTACACAGGACCGCCCGCCAGGGGCTAAGGCCATACGGACAGCCGGGTCCACTGCCGATTGGCAACTTGGGTTGCCTTATTGATGGAGTTAAAAGCTCAAATTTTATAAGTTGGTTCCTTTATAACCAGAAATTGTGTGCCCCGCACGCAGACTTGTGAAACGGTCAATAAGAGTAGTAAAAGTAGAATTGCTATATAGACTCTGGACACGATACGCCTGTAACGCAGCAGCCGCCTTGCCCCGTTTAGCCGGGACGGGGTGTTTTGCGGCGAATTTGGTCGAATCTGACGCAAGCCTGCCCTTGGGGGCGCGGCTTGCGTTTTTTGTTTGCAAAGGGACCATGGGACGGAGGAAAAAATGAACGGGAATGGATACCGCACCCACCTGGACCAGCGCCGCGCGCCGATCCATGAGGCGCTGGAAAACTTCCGCCGTATGCGCGTGGTGCCGTTCGACGTGCCCGGCCACAAGCGCGGCCGCGGCAACCCCGAACTGACGGCCTTCCTGGGGGAACAGTGCGTCGGGGTGGACGTCAACAGCATGAAGCCGCTGGATAACCTCTGCCACCCGGTGTCGGTCATCCGGGAAGCCGAGGAACTGGCCGCCGATGCCTTCGGCGCGGCCCACGCCTTTTTGATGGTGGGCGGCACCACCAGCTCGGTGCAGAGCATGGTCCTGAGCGTCTGCAAGCGCGGGGATGAGATCATCCTGCCCCGCAACGTGCACCGCAGCGTGCTCAATGCGCTGGTGCTGTGCGGCGCGGTGCCGGTCTACGTCAACCCCGAAGTGGACCAGCGGCTGGGCATCTCGCTGGGTATGCGGCGGGAACAGGTGGCCAAGGCCATCGCCGAGCATCCCAACGCGGTGGCCGTGCTGGTCAACAACCCCACCTACTACGGCATCTGCAGCGACCTGCGCGCCATCGTGCGCATGGCCCATGAGGCGGGCATGATGTGCCTGGCGGACGAAGCCCACGGCACCCACTTCTACTTCGGCGGCGGGCTGCCCGTTTCCGCCATGGCGGCCGGGGCCGATATGGCCGCGGTCTCGATGCACAAGAGCGGCGGCAGCCTGACCCAGTCCAGCCTGCTGCTCACCGGCCCCAACGTACACGCCGGGTATGTGCGGCAGATCATCAACCTGACCCAGACCACCTCCGGCAGCTATCTGCTCATGTCCAGCCTGGATATCTCCCGCCGCAATCTGGCGCTGCGGGGGCGGCAGGTGTTCCATCAGGTGGCCGATATGGCCGAGTATGCCCGCGAGGAGATCAACGCCATCGGCGGGTACTACGCCTTCGGCAAGGAACTGTGCAACGGCAACTCCATCTTCGACTTCGACACCACCAAACTCAGCATCCATACCCGTGACATCGGGCTGGCGGGCATCGAAGTCTACGACATCCTGCGCGATGAGTACGATATCCAGATCGAATTCGGCGACATCGGCAACATTCTGGCCTATCTGTCGATGGGCGACCGCCCCCAGGAACTGGAACGCCTGGTCAGTGCCCTGGCCGAGATCAAGCGCCGCTACCAGACCGACGGCACCGGCCTGCTGAATCAGGAGTACATCGACCCCGAAGTGGTGGCCAGCCCCCAGCAGGCGTTCTATGCCGACAAGGTCAGCCTGCCCCTGCGGCAGACCGTGGGCCGTGTGTGCAGCGAATTCGTCATGTGCTACCCGCCGGGGATCCCCATTCTGGCCCCGGGCGAGCGCATCACCGCCGAAATTCTTGACTATATCGAGTACGCCAAATCCAAGGGCTGCAGCATGACCGGGCCGGAAGACCCCGACATCCTGCGCCTGAACGTGCTGGCCTGAACAGGAGGGCTTCCGTATGGAAATGTGGTTTTCGGAATTTCACACGCCGGATGTCAAGCACAGCATCCGCGTCAACCGCCAGCTCTATTCCAAACAGAGCGAGTACCAGCGCATCGACATCTTTGAAACGCCGGAGTTCGGCCGTGTGCTGACGCTGGACGGCAACGTCATGCTGACCGAGCGCGACGAGTTTATCTATGACGAGATGATCACCCACGTGCCCATGTCGGTCCACCGCGACGCGAAGGACATTCTGGTCATCGGCGCGGGCGACGGCGGCGTGGTGCGGGAACTGACCCGCTATGACCGCGTCGAGCGCATCGACCTGGTGGAGATGGACCCCCAGGTGGTGGAAGCCTGCCGCGCCTACCTGCCCGGCAACGCCTGCCGTATGGACGACCGCCGGGTGCATATCTACTTTGAGAACGCCCTCAAGTTCATCCGCCGCTGCGAGGATGAGTACGACCTCATCATCGTGGACTCCTCGGACCCGTTCGGTCCGTCGGAGGGGCTGTTCACCCGCGAATTTTACGGCAACTGCTTCAACGCCCTCAAGAGCGACGGCATCATGGTCAACCAGCAGGGCAGCCCTTTCTATGCCGAGGACGCCAGCGCCATGCAGCGCAGCCACAAGCGCATCGCCAGCACCTTCCCCATCAGCCGGGTGTATCAGGCGCACATCCCCACCTTTGCGGCGGGCTACTGGCTGTTCGGTTTTGCCAGCAAAAAATATCACCCCATCGACGATCTGGACGCCCCGGCCTGGAACGCGCTGAACATGCGCACCCGCTACTACACCACGCGGCTGCACGTGGGGGCGTTCTACCTGCCCGCGTTCCTGGAAGAGATGCTGCGGGAAGTGGAGGAACACTGAATGCTGCAACGGAATGTTGAAAACTTTATCGGGTGCGACAGCGCCTACCGCACGGCCCAGATCGTGCTGTACGGCGCGCCCTACGACTCTACCACCAGCTACCGCCCCGGCGCGCGGTTCGGCCCGGCGGCTATCCGGCACGAAAGCTACGGCCTGGAAACTTACAGCCCCTACCAGGACGCCGATCTGACCGACTGCGAAGTGTTCGACAGCGGCGACCTGGAACTCTGCTTCGGCAGCAGCGAGAGCGCGCTGGTCGATATCGAATCCCGCGCGGCCGAGATCCTGCGCGACGGCAAGTTCCCGTTGCTGCTGGGCGGCGAACATCTGGTCACGCTGGGCGCGGTGCGCGCGGTGGCGGCCCGCTGGCCGGACCTGCACATCATCCACTTTGACGCCCACGCCGACCTGCGGGACGATTACCTGGGCGCCAAACTCAGCCATGCCTGCGTGCTGCGCCGCTGCCATGAACTGCTGGGCGACGGGCGCATCCACCAGTTCTGCATCCGCAGCGGCGACCGGGAGGAATTTGACTTCGCCGCTGCCCATACCGATATGCACCGGTTCGATTTCTCCGGCCTGGGCGAACTGACCCAATGGCTGTGCGACGCCCGCGTGCCGGTCTACCTGACCATCGACCTGGACTGCCTGGACCCGTCGGCGTTCCCCGGCACCGGCACGCCGGAAGCGGGCGGCGTCAGCTTCCTGCAACTGCTGGGGGCCATCCGCACGGTCAGCCGGGCCAACATCGTGGGCGCGGACCTCAACGAACTGGCCCCCATGCTGGACGCCAGCGGCGTGTCCACCGCCACGGCCTGCAAGGTGCTGCGGGAACTGCTGCTGGCGCTGGTACATAACCGCCCCGGGGCATAAGCGTTTGTCAACGGGCGGGTTTTGTGGTATAATCAGCGGGACAAAAACAGAAAACGCTCTTTTCCAGGCCGCGTGGGCGCGCCGGGGCCAGCCCGGAACGCCCGCCGGAGAAGCAGGGTGAAAGTCCCTCACAGTCCCGCTACTGTCACAGTCAGATCGCCGGGCGGTCAGGAAGTACGTCTCCACGAGTGATGGGGAAGGGTACGCGCGCAGCGGCTTCGCAGGCGGCGCGGGGGAAGGGCAGGGCGCAGGCCCTGCACGGACCCGGCGGCGTCTGCGGGGGCGCCGGCCGCTCCCTTTTTATAAACGTAGGAAGGGCGCGGCTGTTTTTGTGCCGTATCCCACCCGGCGGGCCCCGGCCCGCCCACATCACAAAGGAGTGTATCATTTATGGAAACCAAACGCAATGCCCCCAACCGCAAGATCCTGCTGGCTGTCGCCGCCCTGGTCGTCGCCGTCCTGGTGCTGGCCGCCGCCTACTTCGCCTTTGCCCCCAAGGGCGCCGGCGGCGAAAAGACCATCACCGTGGACGTGGTCCTGCTGGACGGCAGCGACACCCAGACCACCATCACCACCAGCGAGGAATTCCTGCGCGGCGCGCTGGAGCAGGAGCAGATGATCGCCGGTGAGGAGAGCGAGTACGGCCTCTTCGTCACCACGGTCAACGGTGTGACTGCCGACGACAGCAAGGAACAGTGGTGGTGCATCACCAAGGGCGGTGAGATGGTCTCCACCGGTGTGGACACCACCCCCATCGCCGACGGCGACGCCTTTGAGATCACGCTGACCGAGGGCTATTGATGGGCCGCTCCGCCACGCGGCGGACCGTCCTGGCCGGGCTGATGGGCGCGATGCTGCTGATCTGCAAGGAAACGCTGGCTCCGCTGCCCGGCGAACCGGTCACCCCGCTGATCCTGCTGTACACGCTGGAGTTCCCGGCGGTGACCCCCTGGGCCATCGCGGTGTTCGTGGTGCTGCAGTTCGTGCTGTACGGCTTCGGGCTGTGGAGCTGGATGTACCTGTACATCTGGTTCCTGCTCTACGGGCTGGTGCGGCTGCTGCGGCGGATGGACTCCGCGCCGGGCTGGGCGGTGGTGGCGGGGGCCTACGGCCTTGCCTTCGGCGCGCTGTGCAGCCCGGTCTATCTGGTAACGATGGGCCCGGCCGCCGCCTTCGCCTGGTGGGTGGCGGGCATCCCCACCGACCTGGTGCACTGCGCGGGCAATTTTGCCGTCACGCTGGTGGTGTACCGGCCGCTGCGCCGGGCGCTGCGGGCCCTGGGCGGGCGGCTGTAGCGCCCCGGCCGCGTCCGGCTGGCTTCGCAGTTTTTTGGGTATCCCCTCCGGCAAACGGAGGGTTCACCGCCGCCGGTCTTCAGCCGGCGGCCCGGAACGTAAAACATCGCCGTACACAAAGGAGTAATCAAACATGAGCAAAGTTCTTGTCATCGGCTGCGGCGGCGTCGCCAGCGTGGCCATCCAGAAATGCTGCCAGGTCAGCGACGTTTTCACCGAGCTGTGCATCGCCAGCCGCACCAAGTCCAAATGCGACGCCCTGGCCGAAAAACTGGCCCCCCGCACCAAAACGAAGATCACCACCGCCCAGGTGGACGCCGACGACGTGGACCAGCTGACCGCCCTCATCAAGAGCTACGGGCCGGATCTGGTCATGAACATCGCGCTGCCCTACCAGGACCTGACCATCATGGACGCCTGCCTGGCCTGCGGCGTCAACTACATGGACACCGCCAACTACGAGCCGGAAAACACCGACGACCCCGCCTGGCGCGCCGTGTACGAAAAACGCTGCAAGGAACAGGGTTTCTCGGCCTACTTTGACTACTCCTGGCAGTGGGCGTACAAGAAAAAGTTCGAGGACGCCGGCCTGACCGCCCTGCTGGGCTGCGGCTTTGACCCGGGCGTGACCCAGGCGTACTGCGCCTACGCGGCCAAGCATGAGTTCGACACCATCGACACCATCGACATCCTGGACTGCAACGGCGGCGACCACGGCTATGCCTTCGCCACCAACTTCAACCCTGAGATCAACCTGCGCGAAGTCAGCGCCCCCGGCAGCTACATGGAGAACGGCCGCTGGGTCGAGATCCCGCCCATGAGCATCAAGCGGGAATACGACTTTGACCAGGTGGGCAAGAAGGATATGTACCTGCTCCACCATGAGGAGATCGAGTCCCTGGGCAAGAACTTCCCCGATGTCAAGCGCATCCGCTTCTTCATGACCTTCGGCCAGAGCTATCTGGACCATATGCGCTGCCTGGAGGATGTGGGCATGCTGTCCACCACGCCTGTGCAGTATAACGGGCAGGAGATCGTGCCCATCCAGTTCCTCAAGGCGCTGCTGCCGGACCCCGCCAGCCTGGGCCCCCGCACCAAGGGCAAGACCAACATCGGCTGCATCTTCACCGGCACCAAGGACGGCAAGCCCAAGACCTACTACATCTATAACGTCTGCGACCATCAGGCCTGCTACCGCGAGGTGGGCAGCCAGGCCATCAGCTACACCACCGGCGTACCGGCCATGTGCGGCGCGCTGATGATGCTGACCGGCCAGTGGAACAAGCCCGGCGTCTATACCGTCGAGGAGTTCAACCCCGACCCGTTCCTGGACGCGCTGGACAAGTACGGCCTGCCCCGCAGCGAAAACCGCGCCCCGGCGCTGGTGGACTGATGCCCGCGCCCGATACCCGCGCGCCCTTTGCCGCGCTGGGGGGCACGGTCCCGCCGGAACTGGCCGCCCTGCCCACGCCCTGCTACCTGCTGGACGAGGGCGCGCTGGCCCGCAACGGGCGGATTTTGGGCGCGCTGGCGCAGCGCACCGGCTGCAAAGTGCTGCTGGCGCAGAAGGCGTTCAGCAACTATGACCTGTACCCGGTGCTGGCGCCCTATCTGGCGGGCACCGAGGCCAGCGGGCTGTATGAGGCCCGCCTGGGCGCCGAGGAGATGCCCGGCGGCGAGGTCCACGTCTTTTGTGCGGCCTACCGCGCCGACGAGATGGAGGAACTGCTGCGCTGGGCCGACCATATCGTGTTCAACTCCCCGGCGCAGTTGGCGGCGTTCGGCCCGGCGGCCAGGGCCGCGGGCAAGAGCGTGGGGCTGCGCATCAACCCGGAATGTTCCACACAGGAGGGGCACGCCATCTATGACCCCTGCGCCCCCGGCAGCCGCCTGGGGACCACCCGCGCCCAGTGGCACGCGGCGGTGGCCGCAGACCCCGGCCTTGCCGGTCTGCTGGACGGGCTGCACTTCCATACCCTGTGCGAGCAGGACGCCGACGCGCTGGCCGTGACGCTGGACGCTGTGGCGGAAAAATTCGGGGACCTGCTGCCGAAGATGCAGTGGCTCAATATGGGCGGCGGGCACCACATCACCCGCCCCGGTTACGACCTTGCCACGCTGGAACGCTGCATCGCCCGCGCACAGCGGGATTGGGGCGTGACGGTCTATCTGGAACCGGGCGAAGCCTGCGCCCTCAACGCCGGGTATCTGCTGACCCGTGTGCTGGACGTGGTGCAAAACGGCGATACGACCGTCGCCATCCTGGACGCCAGCGCCGCCTGCCATATGCCCGATGTGATCGAAATGCCCTACCGCCCGCCGCTGCTCTATGCCGCCGACGCGGGGGAGAAGCCCTGCACCGTGCGGCTGGCAGGCCCCACCTGCCTGGCGGGGGATGTGATCGGGGATTACAGCTTTGACGCGCCGCCACGCCCCGGCGACCTGCTGGTGTTCGGGGATATGGCCATCTACACCACCTGCAAGAACAACACCTTCAACGGGATGCCGCTGCCCGCCATCTGGGCGCGGGATGCCGCGGGTGCCTGCCGTTGCCTGCGGTCCTTCGGTTACGGGGACTTCAAGACCCGCCTGGGCAGCCCCCGGTAAGACCGCCCCGCCGGAAAACGCCGGGACGGCAACAGAAAATTTCACACCGGAATATAACAGAACCCGCCCACCGGCCGTAGGACCGGTGGGCGGGTTTTTGCCGTTTTATCGTTGCAGGGGGGCGTTTATGGCGCTGCCGGGCAGCTGCGGCGCTGCGCGCACAGGAAGCAGAGAAGCCCGGCGGCCACAGCGGCCAGACTGATCCACTGCGCGCCGGAAAGCGGCCCCGCCAGCCCGCGGGCTGCGTCGCCCCGGAAACATTCGGTGGCAAAGCGCAGGCAGCCGTACCCGGTCAGGTAGGCGCCCAGCCGCTGCCCGGCCCTGGAAAAGACCGGCGCCAGCAGCAGCGCGAACAGCAGCAGATCGCCGCCCGCCTCCCACAGTTGGATGGGCACCAGCCGCACGCCGGAGGGCGCCAGCCCGCCCGGCGGGTAGCACACCCCCAGCGGGGAATCCGTCGGCACGCCGTAGCAGCACCCGGCGCAGAAGCACCCCACGCGCCCCAGCGCGTGTACCAGCGGCAGCGCGGGCAGGAAGGCGCTCTCCAACTGGGAAAAGGTCGCCGCCCGCCGCCAAAGCAGCCACCCCACGGCGCAGAACCCGCCGGTCAGCCCGCCGTAAAACACCAGCCCGCCGTACAGGTAACGCTGCAAAAACAGCGCCGGGTCGGTGCGCAGCAGCGGCAGGTCGGCCATCAGGCTGGGCCATACCAGCGCCAGCGAGTAAACCTTGGCCCCGGCCAGCGCGCAGCCGCCGATCCAGAGGAAACAGCGGTCCACAGCCTGCGGGGCCAGCGGAACGGGCAGCCGCCGCGCCCGCGCCCGGCACAGCAGCCAGCCCAGCACGGCCCCCACCGCCATGCACAGGCCGTAGACCGGCACATCGCGGTACAGGATGCGGATGTAGGGGAGCATGCCGGGGATCAGTAGGCGGAAAGGGCGCTCAGGCCGCTGGCAGTGCCAATGATGCCCGCGCAGGCGACGCAGCTGACGAAGATCAGCGCGCCGAAGATGGTGCCGATCAGCGACAGCACAAAGCCTGCGGTGCGCAGGCCGTCGTTATAGCCGGCCTTTTTGGCGTTGCTGGCCAGCACCAGGCCGACGATGCCCAGCACCAGCGACAGGAATGCCGTGACGCCGAAAAACCAGAATACGATGGAGATGATGCCGCACACCATGCTGGCGATGGCCGCGTTCTTGCCGGGGATGGGTTGGTTGTTCATGATAGGTCCTCCTTGTTTTCACATCGCCCAGTCCGTAAATCGTGACTGTAAGCAAGATAATTATAGTGCAAATACTACTAATAGTCAATATTTGCTGCTTATGGACTCTGATGGAAACGGGGAAAATTCGGTAAGATAAAGGTGCCCATGAAGGGAGGCTTCCGGGTACATGGTCATCGATTATCTTGCCCTGGGGCGGACGGTGCGCGAACTGCGCAAAAAACGCGGTCTGTCCCAGGAAACACTGGCGGAACGGAGCGGCATTTCGCTGTCCTTTTTAGGCCATATCGAGCGCGGCACGCGGAAAATGTCGCTGGAAACGCTCGTGGCGCTGGCCGATGCGCTGGACGCAACGCCCAACGCGCTGCTGACCGGCCAGAAAGAGCAGAGCGACAAAGGGATGGCGGCGTTTCTGGCCGAACTGGAATTTGACAGCGAGGAGCAGAAGCAGCGTTTTTACGCGGCGGTGCGCGCGCTGGCCCAGGGGCGCCGCGAACTCTGATCCGTGCCGCCCGGTGGACCCACCCAAAAACAAAAAGGCGCGTGCCTGGACCCCTTTGCGGGGCAGGCACGCGCCTTTTGTTCGTACGGGGACCCGCGCCGTCAGGCGGCGGGGTAGAGGATGTCGGCTACTTTCTGGTAGGCCTCGCCCCAGCGGGCGTTGGGCTTCAGGTGGAAAAGCTCCTTCTCCATGATATGGAAGTTGCCGTTCTGCACGGCGGAGAGGGTCTCCCACGCCGGGTTGGAAGTCAGCGAGGCTTCCAGCGTCTTTTGGGCGGCGGCCTGGTCGCTGCCCTGGAACACGACGAAGATGTACTCCGGGTCGTCGGCCAGGATGCGTTCCAGACTCAGGTCTTCCAGCAGGCTTTCGTCCTGGTCGGCAATGTTGACCGCGCCCAGGTCGGCCAGGATCTCGCCCAGCACGGTGCCCTTGCTGTTCTTTACCTTGCAGCTCGTGCTGGCGGAGCGCAGCAGCAGCACCGTGGGGGCGCTGCCGTCGTTCTGCGCCTTGGCGGCGTCCACCTGGGTCTGCACGTCCAGGCCGTAGGTCTGGTAGTTTTCCTCGTGGCCGGTGATGCGGGTGCAGGCGTCCAGCATGCGCAGGTAATCGTCAAAGCTGTTCACGTCGAAATAGAGCGTCGGCACGCCCAGTTCTTCCAGCGAGGGCAGCAGTTCCACGTTGGACGTGGTGTTGCTGCTGGCGATGACCAGGTCCGGCTCGGCGGCGATCAGCGTTTCCATGTTGGGCTCCATCAGACTGCCCAGATTGGCGACCTCGTCGCCCAGGTCCAGGTCAAAGTCGGTCCAGGCGTCGTTGGCCGCGGCCACCAGCGTGTCGCGGCCGCCCGCCAGGCACCATACGTCGGCATAGCTGCCCAGCAGCACGGCCACCCGCTGGGGCTGTACCGGCACGGTCACCTCCCGGTCCAGATCGTCGGTGAGGGTCAGCGTCGTGCCGTCGGCGGCGGGGGCGGGCGTTTCCGCGGCGGATTCTGCCGTGGCGGGCGCGCTGGAAGCGGCGGCCGCGGAAGAGGAAGGCGCAGACTGGGCGGTGCAGCCCGCCAGCAGCAGGGCGGCGCCCAGCAGGGGGAACAGTCGTTTCATACAGGGTCCTTTCTGTTGTCGGGGCGCGGCGGGGCAGGGGTACGCAGATAGTGCCCGGCTTCGTCCCGTGTGTGGAAGGTCAGGATGGTTTTGCCCTCGGCCTGCGCCAGCAGGCGCAGCACCGTGGGCCGTTGTTCGGCAGGGAAACGAAGGATCGTCTGCCGGAACGCGCTGTCAAGGCAGTCCTCTGCCCAGGGCATATCCTCCCGTGGGCGGCCCAGGCGGGCTTTGACGCCTTCCAGGCAAAGTTCCGGCGGATAATCCAGGAAAAAGGCGGTGTCGCAGGCTTGCAGCCGCATTTCCAGCGTGCGCAGGTAGTTCCCGTCCACGATCCAGCGGTCCCCGGCCAATATCTGCGCCAGGGCCCGGTCGAATGTTTCCCGCGGCAGGGTGGTGTGGTCGGGGCGGTGCCACAGCCGGTCCAGATAGAACAGCGGCAGCCCGGTGGCCGCGTGCAGGCGGCGGGCAAAGGTGCTTTTCCCCGCGCCGGGGCAGCCCAGAATGATGACTTTCTGCATGGCGGGGCGTCCTTTCTCCCGATGAAAAAGGCCCGCGGGGCCGGTGGGGACCGGGCCGCCGCGGACCAGAATACGGCGAAAAAACGGCGTTACAGATACTTGGCAGCTACAGCCTGCAGCTCGTCGGGGCGGGCGGCGCGCCAGGCGGCCCAATCCAGCCCGGCGTCGGCCGCGGCGCGGCCCAGATCGACCAGCAGCGCGGGAAGCTGTTCTTCATAGACGACGCCCACGGGCTCGCCGAACTGCTCCTTGCCCAGCGCGTCCACGCCGCCCAGGAACATACGGAAGGCGGGGGCGGGCTTGTCGCCCGGCACCGGCTTGACGCAGCCCTGGAAGCCGATGGCCGCGGCCTGATGGGCTGCGCAGCTCGACGGACAGCCGGAAATGCAGATGCGGGGCAGGGCACCGTCGGGCAAAGCGGCGGCGCGCACGGCCTCCACCGCGCGGCGCAGGGCGGACTGGCTGTCCCGCACGCCCTGCTGACAGATGGAAGCGCCGATGCAGGCCACGCTGCGCTCAAACTCGCTGGCCGCGCCGTCGGCGGTGGCTTCCAGCACCTGGGCGGCTTCCTGCGCCGTCAGGTTCACGATGTACAGCGTTTCGTTGGGGGCCACACGGCACTCGGCGCCCGGCATACCGCGCAGCAGGGCGTCCAGTTCGGCGGGCTTGCCCTTGGGCAGGCAGCCGCCGATGGGGTGGTAGGCCACGGCATACAGGCCGGGCTGCTTCTGGGCGATGGCGCGGGGGTCGTCCAGCGTGCCGCTGCCGGTCTTGGTCACCGGCGCGGGTTCCAGCGTCAGGTCCAGGCCGCCGTGGCTCTTGGCCAGTTCCAGATTTTCGAGGAAGGCGCGGCGCAGGCCGTCGGGACCCAGCGTTTCCTGCATATAGCGGGTGCGGGCCTTGGCGCGGTTTTCGTAATTGCCGTGGGCACAGAAGGTGTCCACCATGGCGCGCAGGGCATACAGCACGTCCCGCGGCAGCAGGCTTTCGGCCACCAGCACGCCCATGCGGTGGTTGTTGCCCAGGCCGCCCGCGATGTACAGCCGGAAGGTGCCGTCCGGCTGGGCCACAAAGCCCATATCCCGGAAGGTGGCGTGTACGCAGTCGTCCACACCGTTGCAGAAGGCGACCTTCAGTTTGCGGGGCATGTGGATGTCACGGCAGATGGAGAGCAGGTAGTCGCTGGCGGCTTCGGCCCAGGGCATGACGTCGAAGGCTTCGCCGGGCTGCACGCCGGTCAGCGGGCTGGCCATGACGTTGCGGGGGTTGTCACCGCCGCCGCCGCGGGTGATGATGTTGGCGTCAACGGCCTGTTCCATCAGGGTGGGCAGCAGGTCGGGGGTCAGGTCATGCAACTGGATGGCCTCGCAGGTGGTCAGCTTGATGGGGTCGATGTCGTATTCCCCGGCCACGCGGGCCAGAAAGTGCAGGCGTTCGGGGGTCAGGCGGCCGCCGGGCAGGCGCAGGCGCAGCATATGGCGGCTGGCGTCGCGCTGGGCATAGCTGCCGAATCCGCCGGACATGCCCTTGTAGTCCTTGCGGGAAATTTCGCCCCGGGCAAACGCCTGGGTCTTTTCAGAAAATTGCTGGATCTCGTCACGGTAGGTGGTAAGCCACTGTTCGTTCATAGGGCGCTCCTTTTTTGTTTGGGACCGGCACGCGGGCCGGCGGTATCTTCTTCGTGTTTCTTCCAGTATAGCACGTCCGGGCGGCAAAACACAACAGGCGGAGCAAAACTTCCCGCCCTCCGGCCCCAAAAAGGCGGGGGAAAGTTCGATGCAGCAGAATGTCCAATTTGAATAAAATCATCAAAAAATAACGAATCGTATTTTTGCGTGAGACCGCCTTCCCGCCGCCGGGAAGATCACGGCCCGTCCGTCCCGGCGGCGCGCAGCCTTTCCACCAGATCCGCCAGCGGTCTCTTCAGGTCCTTCCGGATCACGCAGTAAAACCGGGGGTTGGCTTCCGGGTCCAGGATGGGGACAAAGACCCGGGGGAGCAGGGCGGTCTCCCGGGTCATCGAAAGGTCGGACACAAAGGATGGCAGTGCGGACGAACGGACCAGTTCCTTGTGGTCGACGGCCTTTTCCTGCACGATAAAGTGGGAGCCCGGCATTTTTTCGCGGGTCAGTTCGCCCCAGAACCCGATGTTGGACAAAAGCAGCATGGTCTCCCCGTTCAGATCCCGCAGATGCAGGCCGGGGGCGGCAGCCGCCGGATGGGCGGGCGGCACGGAAACGAATAGATGCTCCCGGCACAGGGGAAAGGACAGCAGATCCCGGTCCGCCGCGGCGTGGGGCAGCACGGCAACCTGGTAGCGGCCGTCCCGGAGCCCTTCCACCACCTGGGGCGTGTTCTTGATCTCGGAGGAGATCGTCGCTTCCGGGTAGAGGGCGGACAGCAGCGGCAGCAGCTTCCACAGGGGCGCGGGGGCGCAGGAACCCACCGGGATGGTGCGCTTTTTCTTCTCAAAGTCCAGGATCCCGCTCCGCATGGCGCTGACCGCGCGGAGGACGGTCTTCGCATAACCCACCGCCAGTTCCCCGGTGTCGTTGAGCTGGATATGGTTTTTCGTCCGTGTGAACAGGGGGGCCTGCAGGTCTTCTTCCAGCTTCTGCATGGAGCGGCTGAGGGCCGGTTGGGATATATGAAGGGTCTCGGCAGCGCTGGACAGGGTCTTTTGCTGTGCGATCTCCACAAGCTGCTGCAGTTGTACAAGGTTCATGGGGCCGTCTCCTTTCACAGGGCAGTTCTGCTATGCGTTTTTATTATAGCACATTTCAAGATCGGCATTGTACTTTTTCCCCAAAAAGGCGTATGCTGGAACCAGTAAAGGAGGTTGTAGCTATGAAATACGTGACATTGCGAAACGGCGTGCAGATGCCGCAGGAAGGGTTCGGCGTGTTCCAGATCCCGGATCCCGCCCAGTGCGAGCAGACCGTTACCGAAGCGCTGCAGGCCGGGTACCGGCTCATCGACACGGCGGCCGCCTACGGCAACGAGGAAGCGGTGGGGCGCGCGGTGAAAAAGAGCGGGGTCCCGCGTGAGGAACTGTTCCTCACTACGAAGCTGTGGATCCAGGACGCGGGATACGAGAATGCGAAAAAGGCATTCCAGACCTCGCTTGACAAGCTGGGCCTGGAATACTTGGATCTGTATCTGATCCATCAGCCCATGAACGATTACTACGGTTCCTGGCGGGCGATGGAAGAACTGTATGAGGCGGGCCGGGTTCGAGCGATCGGGGTCTGTAACTTTTACCCGGAGCGGCTGGCCGATCTCTGCCTCAATGCCCGGATCGCGCCGATGGTCGACCAGGTGGAGTGCCACCCCTTTTTCCAGCAGCGGGACGCCATGGAGACCATGAAGGAGTTCGGCGTACAGATCGAAGCCTGGGGACCTTTGGCGGAAGGGCAGCAGGGGATCTTCCACGATCCGGTGCTGACGGCCATCGGTCAAAAGTACGGCAAGACCGTGGCCCAGGTGGTCCTGCGGTGGAACGTCCAGCGGGGCGTGGTCATCATCCCCAAGTCTGTCCACAAGGAGCGGATCGAGGAAAACGGGAAGATCTGGGACTTTGAACTCAGCGACGAGGATATGCAGGCCATCGGGAAGATGGACACCGGCCGCAGCGCGATCATCGACCACAGCAGCGCTGCCACCGCCAAGAGGCTGAACAGTGTCAAGATCCATGACTGAACCCAAACAGACCAAAACAAAAGGCAGAGGCCGGGCATGCCCGGCCTCTGCCTTTTGTTTTTTTTGAAAAAAACGCCCGGCAGGTCATGCCTTGGGGAAGGTGACCCGGATCGTGGTGCCGGTGCCCACCTGGCTTTGCAGGTCGATGCGGGCGTCGTGCAGCAGCGCGATGTGTTTGACGATCGCCAGCCCCAGCCCGGTGCCGCCGGTCGCCTTGGACCGGCTCTTGTCCACGCGGTAGAACCGCTCGAACACGCGGGACTGGCTCTCCTGCGGGATGCCGATGCCGTTGTCCTCCACTTCCAGCCAGGGGCTGCCGTCGGCGGCGGTGCCGCAGCGCAGTTCCACATGGCCGCCGGGGCGGTTGTAGCGGATGGCGTTGTCGCACAGGTTGGTCGCCAGTTCCACAAGCTGGTCGCGGTTGCCCCGCACGGCGGCGGGGGCGGCGGTGTATTGCAGCGTGACATAGGCTTTGCGGGCGTTCACCGTCATGGTCTGGGCGATCTCCCGCACCAGGGCGGCCAGGTCCACCGGCGTCGGGTCGGCCAGGGCGGCCCGGTCATGGGTCGCCTGGGTGCTGTCCAGCTCGCTGAGCTGCAGAATGTCGCTGACCAGCGCGATCATGCGCTGGGCTTCCTTGTGGATGCGCCCCGCAAAGGCGGGCACGTCGGCGCTTTTGGCCATGCCGCTCTCGATCAGTTCGGCATAGCCGGAAATGCTCGTCAGGGGGGTCTTGAGCTCGTGGCTCACGTTGGCCGTGAACTCCCGGCGGATGGTCTCGTTGTCCTCGCGCAGTTTGCGGTCGGTCTGCACCGTGCGCGCCAGAGGGATCAGTTCCTCATAGGGCACGTCGGCCTCGATGGTGTCCAGGTGGTCGGCCATGCGGTTGATGGGCTCCACCAGCAGCCGGGTCAGCCAGATCGAAAGCAGCCAGGCCGCCGCCAGGATCAGCGCCACCGCGCCGCACAGCAGCGGCAGCGCCCCGGCCCCCATGCCGAACAGGTTGTCCACTTCCTGCGCCACGCGCAGCACCTGCACCCCGGCGGGGGTGTCCAGCCGCAGGGCGTAGTAGTGGGTCTCCCGCCCCATGGTGGCGCTTTGGCGGGTGCAGCTTGCGGCGCCGTTTTCCAGCGCCTGGCGGAACTCAGGGCGGTCGCCGTGGTTGGGCAGCGCGCCGGGCGTTTCGCTGTCATACAGCACTTCGCCGTCCGCGCCGATCAGGGTGCAGCGCACCCCCGCGCCGTCGGCCAGCGCCGCCAGCGCGCCGGGCTGGCCGTAGTTTTCCACGGCGTAGCCGTTGGCAAGCGTGCGGCACAGCGCCGTGAGCTGCCGGTCTACATCGCCGGTATAGCTGCGCTGGAACAGCAGCATCGATACCGTCAGCGTGGCCAGCACGCACAGCACCCCCACCAGGATCAGCCCGTGGCGGTAGCGCCGGGTCATGCTGCCGGGGCGGGTCCGGCGGCGTTCCTCGTCACTCATCGGCGCCCTCCGTGCTCAGCTTGTAGCCTACTTTACGCACTGTGCGGATGGACTCCCCGGCGGGGCCGAGTTTTTGGCGCAGCGTGCGCACGTGCATGTCGATGGTGCGGGATTCCAGCAGGTCGTCGGTGTCCCACACTTCTTTCATGATGCGTTCGCGGGCCAGCACCTGTTCGGGGTGTTCCAGGAACAGGTGCAGCAGCGCGTATTCTTTGAAGGTCAGCTCCACCGGCGCGCCGTCTACCCGGACCGTGCGGGACACATCGTCCAGCACGATGGGGCCGAAGCTTAAGGTCTGGGGCGCGGCGGCGGGGGCGGCGGCTGCCGCCCGGCGCAGCACGGCCTTCACGCGGGAGATGAATTCCATGATGCCGAAGGGTTTGCACAGGTAATCGTCGGCGCCGTGGTCCAGCCCCTTCACCACGTCGATCTCGCTGGTCTTGGCGGTGACCATAATGACCGGGATCGCGCGGGTGGCCGGGTCGGCGCGCAGCCGCGCCAGGATCTGGTAGCCGTCCTCGTCGGGCAGCATCACATCCAGGATCGCCAGTTCCGGCGGGGCGGTGCGCACGGCGGCCCAAAAGCTGGCCCCGTCCTCGCAGCCTTTGGCCTCGTAGCCGCTGGTCTGCAGGGCGTACTGTTCCAGCTCACGGATGCTGGCGTCGTCTTCGACGATATAGATCATGGATCAGGACTCCTTTTCGGTATCGGTGCCGGCGCCTGCCAGCGCGGGGGCGGGTTCGGCGCCCTCGTGGAAGGTGTAGCGGCCGCGGTATTTTTCGTAGCGTTGTTCAAACTTCATGCTGCCGCCGCTCTTGAGCCAGTTGAGGTATTCGTGGGTGTCGAACTTGTCGTCCGCCACTTCGATCATCGCCACCGCAATGTTGGAGCAGTGGTCTGCGATGCGCTCGTAGGTGGTCAGCAGGTCGTCCAGCACAAAGCCGTATTCGATCGTGCAGGTGCCGGCCTGCAGGCGGGCGATGTGGCGGGTCTTGACCTCGCGCACCAGCCCGTCCACCACTTCTTCCAGCGGTTCGATCTTGCCGGCGGCGTAGCAGTTATGCTTCTGGAAGGCGTCCACCGTGCGGTTCACGATGTCCTGCACGGCGGATTCCAGCACGCCCAGGTCCTCCAGTGCTTCGGGGCTGAAGCGGATGTTTTTGTCGCGGATCTCGGCGGCGGTGTCCAGCATATTCACCGAATGGTCGGAGATACGCTCAAAGTCGCCGATGGTGTGCAGCAGCGTGTTGATGGTGCGGTTGTCCGTCTGGCTCAGCGGACGGCCGGAAAGCTGCACCAGGTAGGTGCCCAGGGCGTCCTCGTAGTGGTCGACGGCGTCCTCCTTGCGGCGGACCTCGTCGGCCAGGGCGTCATCCCATTTGCGGGTGGTGGCCATGGCCTGCAGCAGCGAGGTGCGGCAGACTTCGGCCATGTCGCTGCCCACCAGCATGGCGCGGTTGACCGCCACCGTGGGGGTGGTGAGCAGACGCTCGTCCAGCAGGGTGGTGTGCTCCGGCTCTTTGTCGTCGGGCACGGTCAGCACGGCCAGCTTGACCAGCAGCCGGTTGAAGGGCAGCAGGATCGCCGTGGTGGTCAGGTTGAACACCGTGTGGATGATGGCGATGTTGAAGGCGTTGGCCTGGTCATGATAGAAGGCAAAGTGGAACACCGAGTTCAGCGCGTAGAAGCCGGTCAGGAACACCGCGGTGCCGATGATGTTGAAATACAGGTGGATCATGGCGGTGCGGCGGGCGTTCTTGTTCGCACCGGCGGAGGAGAGCAGCGCCGTGACGCAGGTGCCGATGTTCTGGCCCATGATGATGGGCATGGCCGCCGCCACCGATACCGCCCCCGTCGAGAGGGACAGCGCCTGCAGGATGCCGACCGAGGCGGAGGAGGACTGGATGATGGCCGTGAGCAGCGCGCCCACCAGCACGCCCAACACCGGGTTGGTGAAGGCCAGGAACAGGTCGCCGAACCAGGGCGCGTCGGCCAGGGGGGCGGTGGCGTCGCTCATGACGTTCATGCCGGTCATCAGGATGGAAAAGCCCAGGAAGATCTGGCCCACGCCCTTGTGGCGCTCCTTGCCGAACATGAACAGCGCAATGCCAACAAAGCCCAGCAGCGGGGCCCAGGCGTTGGGGCTGAGCATCTGGATCAGGAAGCTCTCGCCCTGCAGGCCGGTCAGGCTCAGCAGCCAGGAGGTGACGGTGGTGCCTACGTTGGCGCCCATGATGACGCCCACCGCCTGATACAGGTTCATCAGGCCGGAGTTGACGAAGCCCACCACCATGACCGTGGTGGCGGAACTGGACTGGATCACGGCGGTGACTACCAGGCCCAGCAGCAGCCCGCGCAGCGGGCTGGAGGTCATCTTGCTCAAAATGACCTGCAGTTTGCTGCCGGCGGTCTGTTCCAGGCTTTTGCCCATCACGTCCATGCCGTACAGGAACATGGCCAGGCCGCCCAGCAATGCGAATACATTGAAGATACTCATACAGGGACCATCCATTCTCTTATTTTGTTTTTTTGTAAAAACCGCGCGGCCGCGCCGCGCCCTATACCGTCTTTCATTATAAAGGAAAAGGGGGCCGCCGCGCCAGCAGGGAACCGTAAAGGATTTGTAAAATCCGTGTAAAGTGGCCGCCCGGGGCCCGCGCCGCGCCCTTTCCGGCTTCTGCCGCCGGGCGGGGCGCTTTACATTTCCTTTACGGATTTTACGTTTTCTTTGCAGACGGGCCGCGCCCTTTGCGGAACTTTTACGCAAATTGTACCGCACCATGGTCGATAGCCGCCCCCCGGCCGCGGTACAATAGGGATGCTCCCGGACGCAAGGGAGCGCAAAATCACCAAAAACCGTTTTGAATATTTGGTAAAAAGGGAGAAGAAAGTTTATGAAACGCAAATCTGTTGTTGCCTCTGTCCTGGCTGCGGCGATGGCCCTGAGCCTGGCTGCCTGCGGCGGTTCCACCTCCGGCTCCAGCTCCAGCACGGCTTCCAGCGGCAGCACCGCTTCCTCCAGCACCGCTTCCAGCGAGAGCACTGCCACCAGCGAAGGCGCCAGCGTCTCCGGCACGGTGACCGCTTCCGGTTCTTCTGCCCTGCAGCCTCTGGCGCAGGCTGCGGCCGACGCCTTCAACGCCGTCAACCCTGACTGCTCCGTCACCGTCAACGGCGGCGGCTCCGGCACCGGCCTGCAGCAGGTCGCCGACGGCACCGTGGACATCGGCAACTCCGACGTGTTCGCGGAAGAAAAGCTGGACGCTGATGTGGCCGCCACGCTGGTGGACCACCGCGTCTGCACCGTCACGATGGCTGCCGTCGTCAACAAGGACGTGGGCATCACCGACCTGACCAAGGACGAACTGAAGGGCATCTTCACCGCCGAGATCACCAACTGGAGCGAGGTCGGCGGCCCGGACGAGCCCATCATCCTGGTGACCCGTCCCAGCTCCTCCGGCACCCGCGCCCTGTTCAAGGAGTGGGCGCTGGACGGCGCGGAGGAAGCCTCCAACGCCGCGCTGGAGACCGACGACTCCGGCACGCTGCTGCAGAACGTGCAGCAGAACCCCGGCGCCATCGGCTATGTTGCGCTGCCCTATGTGCTGAACAATGACGATGTGCAGACCGTTTCCATCGACGGCGTTGCGCCCACGCTGGAAAATACCTACAACGGTACCTACCCGGTCTGGGGCTATGAGCACATGTACACCAACGGCGAAGGCAGCAAGGCTGCCCAGGCGTTCATCAACTACATGATGGGCGACGAGTTCGCCAGCGAGATCGAGGCCCTGGGCTACGGCGTCACCGCCCAGATGAGCGATGAAGCCATCGCCGCGCACGAGGGCTGAGAAACAAGTCCCATCAGGCCGCTGTTCACAGCAGCCGCAAGCCGGGCAGAGCGATCTGCCCGGCTTTTCTGAGAAAAATCTGAGAAAAAATTGGTCGTATTGATAGGAAAGTAATGGGAGGGCAATAGCAGTATGGCGCAAACCACCACGGCCCCGCAGCAGGAAAGGAGCGAACCTGTGCAGCAGATCAATGTGCCGGCCCGCGGCGCGGGCAGGGACCCCAAGCCGCATATGTTCCGCAAGGAGTACCTGGGGCGCAGCATCGTGACGTTCTGCGGGCTGTTCATCATCGTTTTGACCATCGCCATCGGCGCATTCCTGGTCTATAAGGGCGTCGGTACTTTTACCGTGTTCGGGCACAGCGTGGGCGAGTTCCTGTTCTCAGCAGAATGGAGCCCGTCGGACAGCGGTTCCCAGGGGGGCGGCGCCGTCGGCGCGGCCATCTTCATCTTCGGTTCGCTGGTCACCTGCGGCCTGGCGCTGCTGATCGCCGCGCCGTTCAGCCTGGCGGCCGCCGTGTTCATCACCGAGATCTCGCCCAAGCTGGGCTCCACGCTGATCCAGCCGACCATCGAGATCTTCGCGGGCATCCCCTCCGTCGTGTACGGCTGGGTGGGCCTGACGATCCTGGTGCCCTTTGTGCGGGACGTTTTCAACGCCCCGATGGGCGGCTACTCGGTGCTGGCGGCGTCCATCGTGCTGGCGGTCATGATCGCCCCCACGATCACCACCGTTTCGGCGGATGCCATCCGCGGCGTGCCCGCCATGTACCGCGAAGCGTCCTACGGGCTGGGTTCCACCCGCTGGCAGGCCATCTATAAGGTCATGGTGCCCGCGGCGCTGCCCGGCATCGTCACCGGCGTCGTGCTGGGCCTGTCCCGCGCCTTTGGCGAAGCACTGGCCGTGGCCATGGTCATCGGCAAAACGCGCGCCTTCCCGGACGGGCTGCTCTCTCCCACCACCAACCTGACTTCCGCCATTGCCTCGGACATGGGCAATACGGCGAACGGCAGCGAGCACAACATGGCCCTGTGGTCCATGGCGCTGTTGCTGCTGCTGATCTCGATGCTGTTCATCGTCCTCATCCACTTCATCAGCGGCAGAAAGGAGGCGGCTGACAAATGAAAGCCCGTGCATCCCGTTCCCGTCTGAGCGATCAGATCATGACCGCCGTGTTCTACGGCGTGGGCGGCTTCTTCGTCCTGCTGCTGGTGGCCCTGGTCGGCTATATCGTCATCAAGGGCTTTGCGGATATGGACCTCAGCTTCCTGGCCTTTGACCGCACCGGCATCGGCAACCAGCTGTTCAACACCCTCTATCTGGTTTTCCTCTCTCTTGTGATCTGCGTGCCGCTGGGCGTGGCCGCCGGCATCTATATGGCCGAATACGCCAAGCCCGGCCGGCTGACCCGCTTCATCCGCATCTGTATCGAGACGCTGTCCTCGCTGCCTTCCATCGTGGTGGGCCTGTTCGGCTACCTGGTCTTTCTGCTGATGACCGGCGCCACTTGGAACCTGCTGGCGGGCGCGGGCGCCGTGTCGATCCTCTGCCTGCCGCTGATCGCCACCACCACCGAGGACGCCTTCCGCGCGCTGCCCGCCAGCTACCGCGAGGGCGGCCTGGCCTTGGGCACCACCCACTGGCAGACCATCGTGCATGTGCTGCTGCCGGCCTGTGTGGGGCGCATCATCACCGGCGTCATCCTGGCGGCGGGGCGCGGCTTTGGTGAAGCGGCCGCCCTGCTGTACACGGCGGGCCAGAGCACCAACATCAACTGGTCCAACTGGAACATCTTCTCGCCCACCTGCCCGCTGAACCCGCTGCGCCCCGGCGAGACCCTGGCCCTGCATATCTGGACCCTGCGCACCGAGGGCAGCCTGTACGCCAATTCTACCGAGATCGCAAACTTCTCTGCCGCCGTGCTGGTGCTGCTGGTGTTCGCTTTCAGCCTGCTGGCGCGCTATGTGAGCCGCAGAATGAGCAGAAAGGCCAGCGGCGTCTGATCCGCCGGCTGTGACTACGAGGAAGGAAACTACGAACGATGGATAAATATTCAGTCAGTCATTTGGATCTGTATTACGGCAATTTCCACGCCCTGAAAGATGTGAACATGAACATCGCAGAAAAGGAGATCACCGCCTTCATCGGCCCGTCGGGCTGCGGCAAATCCACCTTTCTGAAAACGCTCAACCGTATGAACGACCTGGTGGACGGGTGCCGCATTTCGGGCGAGATCAAGCTGGACGGCGTGGACATTTATAAAGATAAAATGGACGTCAACGTGCTGCGCCGTCGCGTGGGCATGGTCTTTCAGAAGGCCAACCCCTTCCCGATGTCCATCTATGACAACATCGCCTACGGCCCGCGTATCCACGGCGTGCGCAAAAAGAGCGAACTGGACGACATCGTCGAGAAGAGCCTGCGCGGCGCGGCCATCTGGGACGAGGTGAAAGACCGCCTGAACAAGAGCGCGCTGGGCATGTCCGGCGGCCAGCAGCAGCGCCTTTGCATCGCCCGCGCCCTGGCCGTGGAGCCGGAGGTCCTGCTCATGGACGAGCCGACTTCCGCCCTGGACCCCATCTCCACGTCCAAGGTCGAGGAACTGGCCCTGGAACTCAAGAAAAATTACACGATCGTCATCGTGACCCACAATATGCAGCAGGCGGCCCGTATCTCGGACAAGACGGCCTTCTTCCTGCTGGGCGAACTGGTCGAGATGGGCCCCACCGAGCAGGTGTTCTCGACCCCCGTGGACAAACGCACCGAGGATTACATCTCCGGCCGTTTCGGCTGATCAGGAAGGAGCAGACTATGCCTATGAATATGCCGTACAGCAGCCGCAAGGAATATGACGCGGAGCTTTTGGAACTGGATACCATGCTGGCCCGCATGGGCCATGCGGCGGGCAGCGCCATCGAGAGCGCCATGACCGCCCTGCGCACCGGCGATGTGGAACTGGCCCGCAGCGTGGTGGCCCGCGACAACGAGATCGACGCCGCCGAGCATGAGATCGAGCACCGCTGCCTGACGCTGTTCCTGCGCCAGCAGCCGGTGGCGGGCGATCTGCGCAAGGTTTCGACCGCGCTGAAGATGGTCACCGACATCGAGCGCATCGCGGACCAGGCCAGCGATATTGCCGAGATCACGCTCCACCTGCACCCCGAAGGGGCGCGCGGCGTCGGCGTGATGGAGGACCTAGACAAAATGGGCCAGGTGGCGCTGCGCATGGTCAAGGATTCGATCGGCGCCTATGTGCAGGTCGATCTTTCGATGGCGGCCCAGGTCATCGCCAAGGACGATGAATGCGACGCCATGTTCCGCAAGATCAGCGGCGAGATCGCGCAGTACATCGCCGCCCACCCCACGGACGCCGAGACTGCGCTGGACCTGTTCATGATCACGAAGTATCTGGAACGCCTGGGCGACCACGCCGTCAACGTGGCCGAATGGGTGGAATTCCTCAAGACCGGCGTGCATAAATCGCGCAAGATCGTTTAATCGGTCAAAAGGGGCATCGCCCCGCGGGCCGGGGACCGGCCGTTTACTTTACCATTCCCTTATTTTCCTATACCGACCGGGACGGGGTCTGCCGCAGGGCAGGCCCCGTTCCGGCATTTTTGCGCAAAAATCCTTCCGCACGCGGTTGATTCCGGCCGCGCGCTGCGGTACAATAGAGGGCACAGGATTCAGCCAGATGAAAAGGAGCGTCTTACCATGCCGCATACTGAGACCATGCTGGAAAGCAAGGAGATCTTCAACGGGCGGGTGATCCGCGTCACGCTGGACACCGTCCGGCTCGAAAACGGGAACACCGGCACAAGGGAGGTGGTCCACCACCACGGCGGGGCCTGCATCCTGCCGGTGGACGACGAGGGCAACGTCTATATGGTGCGCCAGTTCCGCTACGCCATGGGCGAGGAAATCTGGGAACTGCCCGCGGGCAAGCTGGAAGCGGGGGAGGACCCCTTCGAGGCCGCCAAGCGGGAACTGAGCGAGGAATGCGGCCTGACCGCCGACCACTTTGAGGATCTGGGCGTGGTGTACGCCACCGTGGGCTATGACAGCGAGCGCATCTACCTCTGGGCGGCCACCGGCCTGCACCGGGCGGCGCAGCACCTGGACGAGGACGAGTTCCTCGACGTGGTGAAGATGCCCTTTGAAAAAGCCCTGGGCCTGGTCATGGACGGCACCATCCGGGACAGCAAGACCCAGGTGGGCCTGCTGAAGTACGCCCAACTGCACGGCTGCCGATGAACCGGACCGAAACGCTGGACCACGGCACGCGGGTGTTCACCGCGCCGGGGGCGGGCTTTGGCAGCGATGCGCTGCTGCTGGCCCGCTTTGCCGCCCCGCGCCCGCAGGAACGGGCTGCGGACCTGTGCAGCGGCTGCGGCATCGTGGCGCTGGCCTGGCATGACGCGGGCCACCGCGGCCCCTGCGCGGCGGTGGAACTGGACCCCGCCGCCAGTGCCCTGTGCGCCGCCGCCCTGCGGGAAAACGGCATCGCCCATATCACGGCGCTGTGCGCCGATGTGCGCGCCTTCTGCCGTGCCGGGCCGGAACAGGGGCGGTATGACTTCGCGGCTTGCAACCCGCCCTACTTCACGGCGGGGCCGCGCAGCCCCGACCCGGCCCGCGCCGCCGCCCGCCATACCGACACCTGCACCCTGGCCGACGCCGTGGGCGCTGCCGCCCGCGCCTTGCGGGAGGGCGGGCGCTTTGTGCTGTGCCAGCGCCCCGACCAACTGGCCGAGGTGTTCTGCGCGCTGCGCGCCGCCCGGCTGGAACCCAAGCGGCTGGCGTTCGCGCGCCAGCGCGCGGACAGCGTGCCGTGGCTGTTCCTGGTGGAGGCCCAGAAAGGCCGCCGCCCCGGCCTGCGCATGGAGCCGGATCTGATCGTCGAGAACGGGGCTGCCCGTTACGGAACTAAATAAGGAGAGATAAGACAAAATGGGACTGTTCAACATGCATTATGACCGCCCGGGGCCGGGCGTGAACCCGGATACCCCGCGCAAAAAGGGCGCCGCCCGCTTTTTTGAGGTGCTGGGCCGCGACCTGGGCGCTTTCTGGTGTGCCGGTATGCTGGCGCTGCTCAGCGCGCTGCCGTTTATACTGGGGCTGGGGCTTTCGCTGGCGACCCACGCCATCTTCCCCATGCTGCTGGCCGGCGCGCTGGGCGGCATGATCGCCGCGCCCCAGCTCACCGGCCTGCACGATACCATCCTGCGCAGCCTGCGCGATGAACCCGGCTACTGGTGGGCCACCTACCGCCGCGTGTGGAAGCGCAACGCCAAAGGCTCGCTGCTGCCGGGCGCGGTGTGCGGGCTGATCCTGGGCATGCAGGTGTTCTCGGCCTGGCACATGGCCACGAACCAGGGCGGCATGCTGTCGGTGCTGCTCATCGGGCTGATCCTGCTGGGCGGCCTGGCCCAGTATATCTTTGCACAGGTGGCCCTGCTGGATATGCCCTTCCCCAGCCTGCTCAAAAATGCGGTGCTGCTGTTCTTCGGCTACCTGCCCCGCACGCTGCTGGGCGTGCTGTGGCAGGGGCTGTACTGGGGCGCCATCGTGCTGTTCTTCCCCCTCAGCGTGCCGGTGCTGCTGGCGACCAGCTTCTGGCTGCCCGCCGTGCTCAGCCTCATGGCGATCTATCCGCCGCTGGAAAAGAGCTTCAATATCGAGGAGACCATCCGCAAAATGCGGGATGACGAGATGGGCGGCCACTGACCCCCGCCGTCCCCGTGAAGCGGCCCGTGCCTGCGCCACCGCGGCGCGGGCACATTTTTTTGCGGCCGGGCCCTTTTGGCGCCCGGCGCGCGCCGATCTTTATGCCGTCCTTGCGCGGGCGCAGTAAAAAGGGTATAATAGCAAAATAGGCAAAGTGCAGCAAAAAGGAGGCGAAGGGCGTTGAAGATCCTGCTGATCCACTGTCATTACCGGCTGCCCGGCGGCGAGGACGCCGTGCTGGCCGCCGAACGGGCGCTGCTGGAACGGCACGGCCACACGGTGCTGACCTATGAGCGCAGCAACGAGGACGCCCTTCACGGCGCCGGAAAATTGCTGCTGCCGCTGCGGGCGCTGTGGAACCGCCGCGCCGCGCGGGAAGTGGCGGACCTGATCCGGCGGGAAGGCGTCGAGGCCGTCCACGTCCACAACACGCTGCTGGTGCTCAGCCCCGCCGTGGTGCGGGCGGCCAAACGATGCGGCGTGCCGGTGGTGCAGACGCTGCACAATTTCCGCTTTTTCTGCCCCAACGGCGTGCTGCTGCGGGACGGGGCGGTGTGCGAGGACTGCCCCGCACGCGGCCTTCGCTGCGCGGTGCGCCACCGCTGCTACCGGGGCAGCCTGGCGCAGACCGCCGTGGTGGCGGCCGTCTACGCGCTGCACCGGCGGCTGGGCACCTGGCGCGGCGTGACGCTGCTGGCCCCCACCGAATTCGACCGCGCCAAACTGCTGGAATTCAACTGCCGCCGCCCGATGTTCGACCCCGAACGCCTGGCCGTCAAGCCCAACCCCGTGCGGCTGCCAGAGCAGGCGGCCCTGCCCTGGACGGCCCGGCGGGATCAGGTCGTCTTTGCGGGACGGCTTGAAGAACTCAAGGGCCTGCGCACCGTGCTGGAAGCCTGGAAGCTGCTGGGCGCGGACGCGCCCGAACTGCTGGTGGCGGGCAAAGGCCCGCTGGGGGACTGGGCGCGGCGGAACGCCGGGGCGCGGGTGCGCTTTCTGGGCCAGGTCCCGCCGGAGGAACTGACCCGCCTGATGGCCGAAAGCCGCGCCGTGGTCGCGGCCAGCCTGTGTTACGAGAGTTTTGCCCTCGTCCCTGCCGAAGCCCATGCGCTGGGCACGCCGGTGCTGGCCAGCGACCTGGGCAACGTGGGCGCGTCGGTGCGCCCCGGCGTGGACGGGCTGCGGTTCGCCCCCGGCGACGCCGCCGCGCTGGCCGAAGCCGTGCGCAGGCTGGCGGGCATGACCTTCGACTGCGGGGCCATCGCCGCCGAAGCCCGCCGCCGCTACAGTGAAGAAGAAAATTACCGCGCATTGATGCGCTTTTATACAGGGGAGCAACCATGAATCAGTTGTACCGCGCCCTGCACATGCCGCCCCGGCGGCTGCTGCGCAAGCTGACGGGCGAAAAAGAGATCTATACCATCGCGGTGCGGCCGCTGCCCCCGGCCGAGGGCGCCGACCCGCTGCCCGCGCTGGGCACTGGCCCCTACCGGCAGCTGCCGGGGCGGGAGGGCTTCTGGTACGCCGACCCGCTGCTTTACCGGCGGGACGGCGGCCGCTGGCTGTTTGCCGAAGCCATGGACCGGGCCGCGGGCAAGGGCCGCATCGAAGTCTGCCGCCTGGCGGACGACGGCACGGCGGAACCGTGGCAGACCGTGCTGGAGGAGGACTTCCACCTTTCGTTCCCGATGGTGTTCGACTGGAACGGCGACACCTGGATGATCCCCGAAAGCGGCGCCGACCACAGCCTGCGCCTGTACCGCTGCCGGGAATTCCCCACGGGCTGGGAACTGGTCCAGCGGTTTGCCGTGCAGGAGGAACTGTGCGACGCCATCCTGGTGGACCGCACGCCCGACGCGCTGACGCTGCTGTGCAGCGAAACAAAACCCGACAACCAGCTTTTTGTGCGCTACCGCCGCTATACGCTGCGCAAAACGCCGCCGCCCGCGCCCCCCTTGCCGGACACTGAACCGCCCGCCGCGCCCGAAGGCCCCTTTGAACTGCTGCCGGACGAGGCGTTCAACCTACAGCACCGGGCCTTCGACCTGACCAGCCGCAACGCGGGGCCGCTGTTCGTGTTGGACGGGCAGGTCATCCACCCCACGCAGGTCAGCACGCGGGTGGATTACGGCGTTTACCTGCAATTCCTGGCCCGGCGGGGCAGTTCCGAAGTGCCGCTGTGCGCGGCCATGCCCCGCAGCGTGCAGATCGAAGGGCTGGACCCGGCCGACATCATCGGCGTGCATACCTACAGCCGCGACGATACGCTGGAGATCATCGACGCGCGCTATCTGACAAAGGACAAGGCAAAGGGGAACCCCCATCCATGAAAACCATCGTGATCCCGCAGTTCTACTGCGGGCCTTCGGGCCGCAAGGGCCTGTATAACCGGCAGGAAGTGGGCCTCGCCCGCGCCTTTGCGGCGCTGGGGGCGCGGGGCGTCGTGCTGTACCCCGACCCCGCCGCCAAAGCCCCCGTCATGGAGGAACCGGAGCCCAATGTGCGCATTTACACCCTGCCGGTGCGGGCGCTGGGGTCCCAGGCGTTTTATAAAAACTGGCAGATCCTGCTGGACGAACACGCCGACGCCGTCCACGTCATGGGGGACAATTCCCCCGGCGTGCCGTCGCTCTACCGCTTCTGCCGCCGCCACGGCATCCTGTTCTACAGCCAGTTGGGCGCGCTCAAAAGCCAGTCCCCCCATGCGCCGGTGCGCCGGGTCATGGACCTGCTGCTGCGCCGCAATCTGGCTATCTACAAAAAGACGCCCACCTTCGCCAAGACCCCCGCGGTGGCGGCGGAACTGCGCGCGCTGGGGGTGCCATGCGCCGGGATCATGCCCGTGGGGCTGGATACCGCCATCATCCCCACGCTGCCGGACCGGCGGGACAAACTGCGGGACGCCGTCAATCTGGACCGGGACGCCCGCATCCTGCTGTTCGTGGGGCGGCTGGACCCCTACAAGCGCCCGCTGGACCTGGTGCCGCTGCTGCAGGCCGCGCCGGGCTGGCAGGCCGTGGTCATCGGCCGCGGCAGCCAAAGCGATGCGCTGCGCCATGCGCTGGAACAGGCCGGGCTGCTGGCCCGCTGCCGCCTGATCCCCCAGATCGCCAACACGGCGGTGCATGTCTATTACCACGCCTGCGACGCTTTTGTGAATCTGAACGAGCAGGAGATCTTCGGCATGAGCCTGCTGGAAGCCATGTACGCGGGCTGCCCGCCGGTGGCCCGCCATGCGCCGGGGCCGGACCTCATCATTGAGGACGGGGTCAGCGGCATCCTGTGCGATACCGTGCCCCAGATGGCCGCCGCCCTGGAACGGGTGGACGAAGCCATGGGCGCGGCGGCGCAGAAACGCATCAACGAACATTTTCTGTGGCAGAACAGCGCCGAACAGGCGCTGGCGCTGCTGCCCGGCCGGAGGAACGCCCATGGATAACGACAACGCGCTGCTGGAAAAGGCCCGCAACCTTTATAAAGGGATGCGCTTCGGCCTGAAATACCGCGGGGTGAAGGTGCTGGACGCCGGGGCGGGCAACGACCTGGCGCGGGCGGCGGTGGAGCGGGGCGGCCCCTGGCTGTTCGCCCGCTGCGGCGCCACCGAGATGCGCACCGTGGCCGACTGGCTGCGGGGCGGCGCTTTCAGCGAGCGCACCCGGCAGGACATCCGCAACCTGTCCGGCGTGTTCCCCACCGACGACGATACGCTGGGCCGCTTCTGCCGCCTGTATGTGGACTGCGCCCACAGCGCCGACCTGCTGGCCCTGTGGGACGTGGGGGCCGAGCGGGAGGTCATCCGCGGTTGCCGGGATACCACGGCCTTCACCAAACTGCGGGCGCTGGAACCCTACTACCACCAAAACCCCTGGAGCGCCGCGCTGGCGGGTAAAAAGGTGCTGGTGGTCCATCCCTTCCGGGATACCATCCTGCGCCAGTACGCCCGGCGGGAACAGCTTTTCCCCGGCACCGATATCCTGCCGGAATTTGCGGACCTGACGGTCGTGCGGGCCGTGCAGGGGCTGGCCGGGCGGGATACCGGCTTTGCCACCTGGTTCGACGCGCTGGCCGCCATGGAACGCCAGATGGACGCCGCCGACTATGAGGTGGTGGTCATCGGGGCGGGGGCCTACGGCCTGCCCCTGGCCGCCCACGCGCGGGATACCGGCCATACGGCCATCCAGATGAGCGGCGCCACCCAGCTTTTGTTTGGTATCCGGGGCAAACGGTGGGACGCCCACCCGGTCATTTCGGGGCTGTATAACGACGCCTGGGTGCGCCCGGCCGAAAACGAGGGCATCCCCAACCGGGAAGCCGTCGAGGGCGGCAGCTACTGGTAAGGCCCGCGATTTTGCAAAACGAAAGGAGGTCCCCCATGCGCATCCTTATGATCAGCAACCATCTGGGCGTGCAGAGCGGCGTGCAGCGTTACGTGCAGAACCTGCTGCTGCACATGGACCTGACGAAGTATCAGGTGGACCTCTTTGTGGGGCAGTGCCCGCCGGATCAGGCTTCCAGCGCGCCCGCGCTGGAAGCCGCGGGCGTGCGTATCTTCCCGGTGCCCGACCATAAAAAGGACCGCATCCGGGCGCTGTGGGCCCACCTGCGCGCCCATAAGGACTATGACATCATCCACTACCACACGGCCAGCAAGATCGGCGCGCCGGTCTGCGTTATGATGCGCGCGCTGTGCCCCAAAGCGAAGATCATCGTCCACAGCCACATCGTCTACCCGCCCATGACGCTGGTGTGGCGGGCGGCTCATGCGGTGTACCAGCTTTCGGCCGATTATTTCCTCGGCTGCGGCGTGGCGGCGGGGCGCTTTGTGTTCGGGGATCACATCGACCGCCGGCCCAACTTTGCGGTGGCCTGCAACGCGGTGGACCGGGCGCGCTTTCACCCCGACCCCGCCGCCCGCGCCGCCACCCGCGCCCGCTACGGCGTGGCCGAAAACGAAAAGCTGGCCGGGTTCGTGGGGCGGCTCAACCATCAGAAGAACCCGCTGTTCCTGATCGAAGTGTTCGCGGCGCTGGCCGCCGCCGACCCGGCGTGGAAGCTGCTGCTGGTGGGTGCGGGCGAGATGGAAGCCCCCATGCGGCAGGCGCTGGCCCGCCACGGCCTGGGCGAGCGGGCCGTCTTTGCCGGGGTGCAGAGCGACGTGCCCGCCTATATGAACGCCTTCGACCTGTTTTTGCTGCCCAGCAACTTTGAGGGCAGCCCCGTCACGCTGGTGGAGGCGCAGGGCTGCGGCGTGCCGTGCCTGGCTTCGTCCAATGTGCCGGACGACGGCGCGGTGACGGATCTGGTGCATTTTCTGCCGCTGGACGCCCCGCTGGACGAATGGGCCGCCACAGCGCGGCGGATCGCGGGCTGCGGCCCCCACGCCGACCGCTGGGCCGAACTGGAAGCCGCCGGGTATGAACTGCATACCGCGGCCCGCCGCATGGAAGAACTGTACGACCAACTGGGAGGGTGCCGATGATCTACGCCGAACTGGCCGGGGGGCTGGGCAACCAGATGTTCATTTACGCCTTTGCCCGGGCGCTGGGGCTGCGCTGCGGCGAGCCCGTCACGCTGCTGGACCGGCAGGACTGGCGCGACGGTGCGCCCGCCCACACGGCCTGCGCGCTGGCGGCGCTGAACATCGCGCCCGAAGTGAAGATCCTGGCCGAACCGGGCTTTGCCAAAAAACACCTGCCCCGGCAGAACGCCGCCAAGGCCCTGATGATCAAGGCCGAGCAGCGCCGGGGCCTGATGAGCCGCGACTGGCACGACTGGGAGCGCCGCCGCGCCCCGCTGCTCAACCTGCTGGGGCTGCACTTTGCCACCGACGGCTATATCCCTGTGCGGCGGGGCCCGTCGCGGGATTTCCTGGCCTGGGGCTACTTCCAGGGCGAAGCCTACTTTACGGACAAGGCCCCCGTGATCCGGCGGGAACTGCAGGCCGCCGTCCCGCCCGAAGGACCCCAGGCCGAAGCCATCCGCGCCGCGGCGTGGCCGGTGGCGCTGCACCTGCGCCGGGGGGACTACTGCAACCCGGAAAACGCCATCCTGCAGGTATGTACCCCGGCCTATTATGCGCGGGCGGCCGCCGCTGTGGCCGCCGCCCGCCCCGACGCGACGGTGTTCGTCTTTTCGGACGACATCGAATGGGCGCGGGAAAATCTCGATACCGCGGGCCTGCCCGCCGTCTTTATGCCGCGGGGGGACGCGGCGGGGGACCTGGCGCTCATGCAGCTCTGCCGCGGCTTTGTCCTGAGCAATTCCACCTACAGCTGGTGGGCCCAGTATCTGGCGGGGGAGGACCGCACGGTGTGGGCCCCCGACCGCTGGTACGCCCACACCAAGCGTACCGCGCTGTACCAGCCGGACTGGCATCTGATCGCGACCCGGTGAACGAACAGGAAAGGGGGCCGGCCCTGTGCCGCTGTTTTCCATCATCATACCCGTGTACAACGTGCAGGAATATCTGCCGGCCTGCGTCAAAAGCGTGGCCGAACAGGCAGGCCCCCGCGACTGGGAGTGCCTGCTGGTGGACGATGGTTCCACCGATTCCAGCGGCGCGCTGTGCGACGCCTTTGCGGCCGAGATCCCCGGTTTTCAGGCGATCCACCGCAAAAACGGCGGGCTGGCCGCCGCCCGCAACACCGGCCTGAAGGCGGCGGCGGGGGAGTGGGTGCTGTTTTTGGACAGCGACGACGCCATGGCCCCCGGCCTGCTGGCCGCGCTGCGCACGGCGCTGGCCGAACACCCCGGCTACGACTGGTTCATCGGCAAGCACCGGGAATGGCAGCCCGACGGCACGCTGACCGAACACCCCGGCCTGCACCTGACCCCCGGCCCGTTCGAGAGCGCGGACTACGCCGCGCGGCTGCGGGCGCTGTACGCCGCCGGGCACTGGTCGGTGTGGAAGTACTGCCTGCGCCGCGCCTGGCTGCGGGAGGACCGCCTGCACTTCTGGAACGATGTGCGCTGGGCTGAGGACTGGCCCTTTGACCTGCTGCTGCTGACCCGCTGCACGCGGCTGTATTTTCTGGATGTGGTGTTCACCCACTACCGCACCGGGCGCACCGGCAGCCTGATGACCGACGCCCGCAACCTGCCCCGCCGCTTTGCGTCGCTGGCGGCCGCCCAGCGGCATCTGGCCGCGCTGGCCGCCACCGACCGGGCCGCCGGGGATGCCTGGGCCGCCATGCAGGACGCCATGGCCGACGTGTTCTGGCCCCAGGCCCGCACGGCCGCCGTGCCCGACGCCGCCCTGCGCCGCGCCTGCCTGCCGGGGCTTAAGCAGCTTCGGCCGCTGTACGCCCATGGCGCCGAGGTGCGCCCCCGCCGGGACTGGCGGGCGTTCCAGGCCATGATGCGGCTGCTGGGCCCGCGCCTGACGCTGTGGCTCTGCGCCAAAGTGCGGCGCGCGGACGCGGCGGAAGACCCCGCCGCCCATGACGGAACCTGACTATTTCGACAGCCTGAAAGGATAACACTGTTTTGCGTACCAGACGAACGCTCATCAATATGGCTTATGCGCTGGGGTCCAGCCTGCTGCTTCTGCTGCTGGGGCTGGTCACCCGGCGGCTGCTGGTGTACAATTTCGGTACCCAGATCAGCACGGCGTCCCAGGTGGTCAGCCAGCTATTCAACTTCTTCTCCATCGCGGAATTCGGCGTCGGCAGCGTCATCAGCTACCGCCTGTATGAACAGATCGCCGTCCGCAACGAAGCCAAGATCAGCAAGTACATGTCCATGTACAAGTGGGCCTACCGCGTGGTGGGGCTTGCCATCGCGGTGCTGGCCCTGCTGGGCGCGGCCGCCCTGCCGTGGATCATGCCGGACGTGCCGCTGTCCACCGGGTACACGGTGTACGGCCTCAACGTCGTGTCCACGCTGTGCAGTTACTTCCTGGTCACCCGGCGGCTCATGTACACCTGCACCCAGCAGGGGTATCTGTGCACGCGCATCGACTTCTGCTTCAACGTCCTGACCTCGCTGGCCAAGATCGCCGTTTCGCTGTGGTTCCCCAACTATGTGCTGTATTTCAGCGTGGCCATCGTCTGCAACGTCTGCGCCAACCTGGTCATCGCCCGCCGCTTCCGCAAGGACTTCCCCTATGTGCATGATGTGCGCGTCAGCGTGCAGGACTTCAAGGACCTGGGCATCTTCCACGACCTGCGCTATTATCTGGTGCACCGCCTTTCCAACACGGTGTACGGCTCGGCCAACACCATCGTCACGGCGCGCATGGGCGGCTCCGACCAGACCACCCGCCTGGGCAACTACACCAATATTTCGACCAGCGCCACCGACCTGGGCAATAAAGTCATGGACAGCTTTGCCGCGGCCATCGGCAACATCGTCTACGACAAGACCGCCACCGCCAACGACCATGACAAACAGGTGTTCTGGGGCATGGACCTGTTCAGCTATCTGGTGGGCAGCTTTGTGGCTACCGGCTATTTCTGCCTGTTCCAGCCCTTTATGTCGGCCTGGATGGGGGACGCCTGGCTGCTGCCCATGAGCTTTGTGCTGGTGTTCTGCCTGAACGAATATGTGGGCTGGAACCACCGCATGCTGGGGTCCTACCGGGCCGTGCTGGGCCATTTTGAGCAGGACCAGTGGTTCATGGTGGCGTCGGCCGCCGTCAACCTGGGGCTGAGTTTTGCGCTGTTCCCCGTGCTGGACATCACCGGTACCCTGCTGGCCACGGTGATCGCCCACTCCATCATGTGGGCAGGGCGCGTGCTGGTGGTGTTCCGGCAGTATATGCGGGGCAGCCTGGGCCATTACCTGCGTATGCAGGCGCTGCATCTCGGCACGCTGGCCCTGTGCATGGGCGGCACCTGGGCGCTGTGTGAAGCCGTGCCCCTGGACGGCTGGCTGGGCCTTGTGCCCCGCGCGCTGATCGTCTGCATCGTGCCCAACCTCATCAATCTGGCGGTCTACGCCTGGGGCAGCGACGCGGCCTACCTGCGCGGCTATGCCGCCCGCATCCTGCGTGCAAGGAGGAAAAAGTCATGAGTGCGAACCGTCCCCGCGTGGCTGTGCTGTACCTGTGTACCGGCGCGTATCAGGTTTTTTGGAAGGACTTTTACCCCAATTTCCGGGCGCATTTTCTGCCGGACTGTGAGCGCACGTTCTTTGTGTTCACCGACGCGCCCGCCATCGACTATGAGGACGCGCCCGACGTGCGCCGCATCCCGCAGGAGGCCCTGCCCTGGCCCTACAGCACCATGCAGCGGTTCGACGCTTTTCTGGGGCAGGCAACGGCGCTGGCCGGGTACGACTACCTGTTTTTCGCCAACGCCAACCTGCGCTGCCTGCGGGACGTGACGGCGGCGGAACTGCTGCCCGACGCCGCCGCGGGCCAGGCCCTTACGGTGGTGTGCCACCTGCCGTACTACGGGAAGGACCCTCTCTTCCACCCCTATGAACGCCGCCGCAAAAGCCGCGCCTGCATCCCCTACAACTGCGGGACCTGGTATGTGGCGGGGGGCCTCAACGGCGGGCAGAGCGCGGCCTATCTGGAACTGTGCCGGGAACTCAAGGCCCGCACCGACGAGGACCTGCGCCGGGGCGTCATCGCCCGCTTCCATGACGAGAGCCAGCTCAACCGGCTGGTGGCCGAGCAGCCCGGGCGGTTCCGGGTGCTGGGGCCGGATTACTGCACGCCGGAGGAGACCCCCACCGGCCACGAGGCCATCCGCGTATTGCAGAAGGCGCATTATATCGACGTGCAGGCCGTCCGGGGCGCCGCAAAGCCCCAGAACTGGGTGCAGTGCAAGTGGGAAGCCTTCTGCCTGAACTGGCTGCCCTACCTGTGGCGCGCGCGGGACGCCCTGCTGCGCCGCCGGGTGGAGCCGCCGCAGAAAATGCCCTGAGAAACGAGGTGCCTTTGTGGCAATGACAGCAAACAAGACGATCCGCCGTACCCTGCTGGGCGCGGCGGTCCTGCTGGCGGCGGCCGCCATGGTGCGCACGCTGTTCGTCGGGCTGGAGATCGACGAACCCTACGCGCTGGCGCTGGGGTTCCGGCTGGTCAGCGGCGACCGTATGTTCGCGGAAATGTGGGAGCCGCACCAGCTTTCGGCGCTGCCTTCCGCCGCGCTGATGGCCCTTTATATGGGCGTGACCGGCACCACCACCGGGGTGCTGCTGTTCTTCCGGGCCGTGGTACTGGCGTGCAAGGCCGCCATGAGCTGGGTATTCTACCGGGAATTCCGGCGGGACCTGGGCCCCACGGGGGCCGGGCTGGCCGCACTGGCGCTGTTCCTGTATATTCCCAAGTGGTTCCTGGGGCCGGACTATACCGGCCAGCAGTTCCACTTTACGGTGGCGGCGTTCCTGTGCCTGCACCACTATGTCACCCGCGGGTTCCGCCGCCCGTGGCTGGTGGTGCTGGGGGCGGTCTGCGCCTGCCTGAGTTTTTTGGCCTATCCCCAAAGCGCGGCGGCCTTCGCCGTGCTGTGGATCGGCATGGTCGTGCTGGGCCGCCGGGGCGGCGAACCCCGGCTGGCCGGCGTGCCGCGGGGCGCGTGGCTGCTGCTGGGGAGCTGTGCGGTCTGCGGCGGGGCGTTCCTGCTCTGGGCGCTGCAGGGCATGGGCTTTGACGTCGACGCCTTTCTGGGGCGGGTGCAGCTCATCCTGCACGACCCGCAGTACGGCTTCACCGCCGGGCAGCGCCTGCTGATGCTGGCCGGTCAGGCCGCGCCGGTGGCCCGCTCGCTGCTGTGGCCGCTGCTGGCGGCGCTGGCGGTCTGCGCCCTGCTGCGCTGGCGCCGGGGCGCGCTGCCCGGCGGTGTGGGGACTTGCCTGGGGCTGTGGGGCGCGTTCGCGGTGGTGCAATGCACGCTGCGCGCGGTGCGCGACGGCAGCCTGGACGAGCGCCAGTTCCTGCCGGTGCTGGTCCTGGCCGGGGCCTGGGCGTTCTGGCGCGCCCGCCGCTGCCCCGGCGCGGCGGCGCTGTTCTGGCTGGGGTGGCTGCCGGGCGTGGCCGCCTACCTGTTCATCCTGCGCTCCACGCTCATCGGTTTGCCCGCTACCTTTATGTATCTGGCGTGGCCTGCCCTCTGCGGGCTGGTGCTGCTGCCCCGCGCGAAACCGCCCGCCGCGCGGCGGCTGGCGCAGCTTACGCTGGCCGCCATCATCGTGTTCCTGGCCGTCTGCCGCCTGTGGTGCGTGCAGATCGTCGGCTGGCGCGCCGCCGATGTGGCCGATACGCCGCTGGTGCGCATCGAACACGGCCCCGCCAAAGGCATTTGGGCCGACGCAAAAGCCGCCGATATGCAGGAGTGCCTTTACAAGGCGCTGGAACCTTATGCCGGGCAGGCGGTGCTGCAGGCCATCGGGGAACAGAACGGTCTGGGCTTTCTGATGGCCGACGGTACGCTGACGGTGGCCCAGGCGTCGGTGATCTCCGGTACCGACAGCGACCCCCGGTTCGAGGAATATTACACGATGGTGCCCGGCAAACTGCCCGATGTGGTCCTGTACGACGACGCCGAAGTGCGGGATATGGACGCTTTCCACGCCTGGATCGAGGAAAACTTTGCCATTGCCGACCGCTATACCGTGACCCACGGCACGGCCAGCCTGCAGGTGCTGGTGGTGGACGGCTGGGCCGGGTAAGGCGGCCCGTTGCGGCGCGCGCCGTTTTGTGCTATTCTTAAACAAGATCCCGCAACAAGATTTTGCATCCATGCCGAAAAAGGAGCCTGACTGATGGAAAAACTGCTGGTATTTATCCCTGCCTACAACTGCGAAAAGCAGGTCCCCCGCGTGCTGTCCCAGCTTCTGGACCCACGGGTCGCGCCGTGGGTGGGGGAGTGCATCGTGGTCAACAACCGCTCCACCGACGGCACCGAAGCCGCCGTGCAGGACTGGCGGCGCCGCCATCCCGACGCGCCGGTGCGCCTGCTGCGCAATGATGAAAACTACGGCCTCGGTGGCAGCCACAAGGTGGCTTTCGGCTACGCGGCCGCCCACGGGTACGAGCATCTGGTGGTGCTCCACGGCGACGACCAGGGGGCCGTGGCGGACCTGCTGCCCATCCTGGAGGACGGCACCTATACAAAATATGACTGCTGCCTCGGCTCCCGCTTTATGAAGGGCAGCCGCATCCAGGGCTACAGCACCCTGCGGGTGGTGGGCAACCACGGCTTCAACGCCCTGTTCAGCCTGGTGGCCCGCCGCCGCATCACCGACCTTGGCAGCGGGCTGAACCTCTACGCCGTGGCCCCGCTGAAAAACGGGTACTACAAAAAATTCCCCGATACGCTGTATTTCAACGACTGCATGATCCTGGCGCTCTGCCAGCTTCGGCAGAAAGTACTGTTCTTCCCCATCAGCTGGCGGGAGGAAGATCAGGTCAGCAACAACAAGCTCACCAGCTTCGGCATCAGCCTGCTCAAACTCTGCGGGCGGTATCTGCGCGGGCCCCGCGCCTTCGTCGAGCGGGAATGGCGCAGCAAGATCATTGACGAATATACCTACACCGAGATCCCGGTGCAGCAGTAAGGAGGTACCCCTATGAAGGTTCTGGTAACGGGCGCGGCCGGTTTTATCGGCGGCCAGCTGTGGCATGCGCTGTGGAAGCGCGGCGATGAGGTCGTGGGCATCGACAATTTTTCCTACGGCAATCTGGACAACCTGAAATTTGAGGACCACGACTTCGGCCCCGAGGTGCGCCGCATGGACATCCGGGACCGCGAGGCCATCCCGGCCCTGTTTGAGGCGGAAAAGTTCGACGTGGTGTATAATATTGCGGGCATCGCCCCGCTGCCGGACTGCCAGAGCGACCCCGTGCAGGCCGTGGAGGTCAACACGCTGGGCCTTGTGCATCTGCTGGAATGTGCCCGCCGCACCGGCGTGCGGCAGCTCGTGCAGGCTTCCACCAACGCCATGTATGAGAACGAGACCGAGTTCCCCACGGTGGAGGATTCCTTCGCCCCGCCCACGCTGATCTACCCCAACACCAAATACTGCGGCGAACGCTTCTGCCAGAGCTTTGCCGATACCTACGGCATGACCGTCACCTGCCTGCGGTTCGCCAACGTCTACGGCCCGCACATCGACTGCCTGCGCAAGCAGCCGCCTTTTGTGGGCTATATGATCCGGGAACTGTACTATGACCGCGTGCCGGAGTTCCACTCCGACGGCAACCAGCGCCGGGACTACATCTATGTGGACGACCTGATCGCGCTGGCCCTGCGGGTGGCCGACCATCCGCAGCCCGGCTTCGACGCGGTGAATGTTTCAAGCAACCAGAGTTATTCGGTGCGGGAACTGTACGCTACCGCCTGCCGCCTGATGGGCAAGGAGATCGAAGCGAAATACTGCCCCAGCAGCCATTACTGGGCCAAGTACCCCGAACTGTACGGCGGGGCTTACGGCATCAAGCCGGAGATCCTGGACCATGAAGTCAACAAGTTCAGCCTGTGCGACAACGCCCATGCGCGGGAAGCCTACGGCTGGACGCCCCAGGTGGACATCGAGACCGGCCTTTCCCGCGTGATCGCGGAAGAATGCCGGATGCTGGCCGCCCGCGACAACGCCTGACCGCCATCGAAGGAGGGACCCTTATGCCCAAACTGCACCTGATCCTGCCCATGGCGGGGCGCGGCAGCCGCTTTTTCGCGAATGGCTTCGTCTGCCCCAAACCACTTATTGAGATCCACGGCAAGCCGTTTTTTTACTGGGCGGCGCGCAGCGTCGAAAAGTTCGTGGACTGCGCCGACCTGACCTTTGTGGTGCTGGAAGAACACGTCCGGGATTTTGCCATCGACCGTAAGATCCGGGCCTGCTGGCCCGATGCACGCATCGTGGCCCTGCCGGAAGTCACGGCGGGGGCGGCGATCACGGCGCTCAAGGGCGCCGAGGGCCTGCCCGACGGCGAACCGCTGCTGTTCAACGACTGCGACCATCTGTTCCTCTGCCGCGCGTTCTATGATTTCTGCGCCGGGGGCCGCTTTGCCGAAGGCCCGGCGGGCGCGCTGCTGACCTTTGCCAGCGATTCCCCGGCCTACAGCTATGTGCAGTACGACGCCGTGGGCAACGTCTGCCACACGGTGGAAAAGCAGGTGGTCAGCCATGACGCCATCTGCGGCGCGTATTACTTCAAGGATAAAAAGACCTACGCCGACGCCTGCGCCGCCTACCTGCACCACTGTGACTATAAAGAATTTTTCGTTTCGGGCATTTACAACGTGCTGGCGGACCGGGGCGCGCAGATCCGCGGCTTTGCCACCGACCTGCACCTGCCCTTCGGCACGCCGGACGAATACCGCGCCGCCGAATCCCCCGCAAACGCCGCCGGCTTTGAGGCGCTGCGGTGAGCGCCCGGTCCGTGGAAGGAGAATCTATGCTGCAATCTCGAAAACGTCTGCTGGCAGAAGCCGCAGCCGCGGTGTTGTGGTGCCTGCTCACGCTGGCCACCGACCGGCTGTTTTTCCGCTACGACTGGCATACACCGGCCTTCTTTGTCTATAAGGGGCTGTTTTTGCTGCTGGCTTTTGCGGTGGTGCATGGTGCCGTCACGCTGGTGCGCAACATCCGGCGCAAGGACCCGTTCACCCTGCGCTGGCTCCAGTGGATGCTCCCGTACCTTATCCTTACGCTGATCGTTCTGGTCATCGTCTGGCCGGGGTGCTGGGGCAACGATGATCTGGACGTGCTGCGGCTGGCCCGCACGCTCGAACCCAATTCTTGGCAGCACTTCCTTACCAGTGCGGTCTTTATCCTCTGCCTGATGTTCATTCCGCTGCCTGGCGGCATCGTGCTGATCCAGACGTTGCTGATCGCGGGCGTCGTGGGTTGCTTCCTGGCGGCAGCGGAGACTCTGGCCCGCGAACGGCTGGCGCAGCCCCCGGCGCGGGGATGGTTCGCGCTGCTGTACATCCCGTTTTTGCTGCCGCCGGTGATCCTGCATAATATGCAGCCGTTCCGCTCGACCTGGTCCACCTGGACGGAATTGTTCACGGTGTTTTTGCTGGTGTGGTGGTATCTGCGCGGGCGGCGCATCACGGCCGGGCAGCTGGCTGTGCTTACGGGGCTGGGCATCCTGACGGCTTCCTGGCGGAGCGAATCCATTTATTATATCGCGGCGCTGCCGGTACTGCTGGCATTTCTGGCCGGTAAAAAGCTGCTGCGCCCGGTGGCCGCCGTCCTCAGCTGCTGTGTGCTGTGGGCCGGAACGCTGGCCTGCAATGCCTACAGCAACGTGCTGATGGGCGAAGCGTGGGTCTACCAGCGCGTGGCGCTGACCTATCAGGCGGCGGCGCTCGTGCAGGATGCCGACCCGGTGGAGGACGCCGAGGCACTGGCGATGATCGACCCGATCTTCGATGTGCAGAAATGCCGGGACCTTTCCAACCTGCACGGGCCGGAACTGCGGGACGCGATCGTGCGCTCGGATGCAGATCTGACGGAAGCGGACTGGAAAGCCTGCCAGAAGGGCATCATCCAACTGGCGCTCAAATATCCCGGTTCGCTGCTGCGGGAACGGCTGGGCGTATTCTTCAACACGGTCCAGCAGCATCAGGTGCTGTCCAACCAGAAACTGGCTTTTGCCACGACGGTGCTGCTGTACACCGACCCGCCGGAAGCCATGCGCGACAGCCAGAAGGACTTCCTCTACAACAGCATCGGCGCTTGGCCGCTGAATCAGCAGTTCCGCCAGGATTTTATCATGACGCTGTCCTACCGGGATGATGGTCTGGGCGTGCTGGTGGACGCCACCTGGTGGATGCTGCCGTCCTTTGCCCTGCTGTTTGCCGGCGCCGTGGTGCTGCTGGTGCGCCGCAAGTGGATGCTGTTCTTTGCAGCGGGGGCGCTGGCGGCGCGTGTGCCGCTGGTATTCCTGACCGCGCCGGACACCTACTTTATGTATTATCTGACCCCCTACATCGCGGGCTATGCACTGGCCGCCGCGGGCCTGCTGTATGCCGTGCTGCTGCATAAGAAAAAGAAACAGGAAAGAGGAGAGCGGGCATGATGTGGGCATTGTTGCTGCTGGCTATAGGGCTGCTCCTCGTCGGGCACGCCTTCCGGCTGCTGCGGTGGGAACAGTTCGTGCGGATCTACGAACGCCCCTCGCGCGGCGCGATGCTGCGCGGCATGGCGGGCGGGTACGCCATCAATACCATCCTGCCGCTGCATCTGGGCGATGTGTTCCGCGCCGTCTTTGTGGGGCGGCGGATGAAATCCGGCGTCGGCTTTGCGCTGGCTACCGTCATCATGGACCGCTTCCTGGATGTGTGGTTCGTGGCGCTGGGCTTCGGGGCCTTCGCGCTGCTGGGCCAGGGCGGGAGTGCCGCCCATTTGGCCGCGCGGTATTATCTGCTGTTCGCGGTGCTGCTGGCCGCCGCGCTGGCGGTGGTGGTCGTGCTGCGCGACGCCATCAAGCGCGTCTGCCTGGCCGTGTGCGGCATCTTCAACGATACCCTCAAGCTGGACGGCATGGTGTTCTGCTGGAGCCTGATCAACACGTTCAAGGACCTGCGCCGCATCAATCTGCCGCGGCTGGCCCTCAACACCATTGCCATGTGGGTGGCGTATCTGGGTTCCTACACGGCGCTGGCTGCCGCCATGACGGCGGCCGGGCAGCCCATGGCGCTGGTGGATGTGTTCGGCGCGCTGTTCGGCCAGTCGGCGGGGGACCTGCGCGTGGTGCTGCCCGGCGGCGTGCTGGACGGCGCGCCCGCAGCGGCTGTTGCCGGGATGATCGCCTGGTATCTGGTACCGCTGGCCATCATGTGGCTGGCTACCCTGCTGCCGGAACGGGTGCGCGGGGCCGTCAATCAGGCCACGGCGGCGGCTCCGGCGGGCGAAAGCTATCTGAACCTGCTGCCCCAGGCCGACCCCCAGGACCGGGCCGTGTTCCTGAGCCAGTATTTCGGGCTGCAGAACAAAGCCTGGGTGGACCGCTTTTTGCAAATGAACCAGGGCATCACGATCTTACAGGATTTTTCGGCCGGTTCCAACGCCACCACCATGCTCTGCATGGATAAAAACAGCACCTTCTACCGCAAGTACGCCTTCGGGGACGACGGGCGCAAACTGGCCGAGCAGCTTTGCTGGCTGCGCGCCCAGCAGGACCGCCTGCCCCTGTGCGAGATCCTGCGCGACGGGCAGGACGACGGCTGCTGCTGGTACGATATGACCTACGACCCGCAGGCCGTGGGCATGTTCCGCTACCTGCACTCCAACCCGGTGGAAAAAAGCGCCGCCGTGCTGCATGAAGTGCTGGACACGCTGGAAGAAAAACTCTACCGCCCCACGGCGGTGGCGGCAGACCCCGAAAAGATCGAACAGTACATTGCCAAAAAGGTGGACGGCAACCTGCAAAAACTGCGGGAGGCCCGCGCGCTGCACGAACTGATGGAAGCCCCCACGCTGTGGATCAACGGCAAGGAATACCGCAACCTGAACCAACTGGACTGGCTGTTCGACCATGACCGGCTGCGCGGGCTGTTTGCCGCCGACCCGGTGGGCACCATCCACGGGGACCTGACGATCGAGAACATCATCTGCCGCACCGACGGCAAGGGCTGGTATCTCATTGACCCCAACACCGGCAACCTGCACGAAAGCCCCTTCCTCGACTATGGCAAGCTGCTGCAAAGCCTGCACGGGGGCTATGAGTTCATGATGATGACCCCGCGCGTCACGGTGCAGGGCAACCATATCGACTTTGCCCTGACTCGTTCCGCCGCCTATGACGCGCTGCTGGCGGACCTGATGCAGCAGTTGGCGGAACGCTACCCGGCGCAGCAGGTGGACAGCATCCTGATGCACGAGGTGGTCCACTGGCTGCGGCTGATGCCCTACAAGCTCGCCCGCGACCGCAAGCGCGCGCCGATGTTCTATGCCGGGCTGGTCATGGTGGCGAACGACGCCGCCGACCATGCCCGCCGCTGAAAAAGAAGGAGGTTTCCCCATGCTCGTCTGCGTCGACCTGGACGGCACCCTGCTGGATACCGTGCCCGCCAACGGGGCGTCCTACCGCGCCGCCCTGGAGGAACTGGGCTTTACCGTCACCGACGAATACTACGCCGCCCACTGCAACGGCGGCTATTACAAGGATTTTCTGCGCCCGCTCATGGGCGGCGACCCGGAACCCGCCGATGTGGAGCGGGTCCATGACCGCAAAAAGGAACTGTACGGCGACTTTCTGGACCGGGTGCGGCCCAACCGCGCGCTGTTCGCAACGCTGCAGTCCCTGCGGGCCGCCGGGCACCGGCTGGCCTGCGTGACCACCGGCAGCCGCCGCAACGCCACCGAGGTGCTGACCCATTTCGGCTGCGTGTGCTGGTTCGACCTGATCCTGACCAGCGAGGACGTGACCAAAAGCAAGCCCGACCCCGAAGGCTACCGCAAGGCGATGGCGCATTTCGGCGTCACCCCGCAGGAAACGATGATCTTCGAGGATTCCGGCCCCGGTCTGGCGGCGGCGCTGGCAAGCGGCGCCGCGGTGTTCAAGGTGGAGGCGTTTTAAGCCCCGGCGGGCTTTTCCGCGCTGTTCTGTACACCCAAGACGGGGACGCCCTTGCGGCGTCCCCGTCTTTTCTGTAAGGAGGTTTACCGATGCAAAAGACAAAACGCCCGCTGATCGGCCTTGTGCCGCTGGTGGACTACCAGCGGGAAAGCTGCTGGATGCTGCCCGGCTATATGCAGGGCGTGGAGCAGGCGGGCGGCGTGCCCGTGATGCTGCCGCTCACCCGGGACCGCGGGGAACTGGAACGGCTGGCCGCTGCCTGCGACGGGTTCCTGCTCACCGGCGGGCAGGACGTAGGCCCGGCGCTGTACGGCGGGGCGGACCCCGGCCGGTGCGGGGAACTGTGCCCCGAACGCGACGCCATGGAAACGGCCCTGCTGGCCCTGGCCCGCGCCCAGGACAAGCCGGTGCTGGGCATCTGCCGGGGCATCCAACTGCTCAACGCGGCGCTGGGCGGCACGCTCTGGCAGGACCTGCCCACCCAGTGCCCTTCGGAGGTGGACCACCACCAGAGCGGCAACTATGCGTCGCCCATCCACACCGTGGCGTTGCAGCCCGGCACGCCGCTGGCCGAACTGCTGGGGTCTGCGCCGCTGCCCGTCAACAGCCTGCACCATCAGGCCGTGCGCACGCTGGCCCCGGCACTGGCGCCCATGGCCGTCGCGCCCGACGGCATCGTGGAAGCCGTGTATGAACCGGGCCGGACCTTTGTGTGGGCCGTACAGTGGCACCCGGAGTTTTCCTGGCAGACGGACGCCAACAGCCGCGCCATCTTCCGGGCGTTCGTGGATGCCTGCTGACCGCTTTTTCGCTCAAAAAAAAGACCGGCTGCCTGTACATAAATAATAGCAAAGGGGATCTGCCGGTCCGTACATACTGGGGAGGGAAAAATCCATGGACCTGAAAGTCAAAAAAATCCTGTCTTTGTTTGCGGGGCTTCTGCTCCTCGTTCCGCTGTACATCGTTCTGCACGAAGGCGGGCATACTCTCACGGCGGCCATGTGCGGCGCACAGATCACGCAGTTTCGCATTTTGGGCGCATACATGACCTATGAAGGCGGCACGTTCAATGCCTTCACGCTGTCTCTTTTCCACAGCGCGGGGCTGCTGCTGCCCGTTCTTGTAGCCGTGCTCTATATGCTTTCCTACCGAAGCGGGACAGAAAGCATTTTTTATCGGATCTTTTCCTTTCTCTTTATCCTCATCCCGGCAGGCTCCATACTGGCATGGGTGATCGTGCCGGTCCTATATATGTTGGGACAGGCGCCCCAGACGGACGACGCGGCAAAATTTATCGACAGTTCGGGGCTCAGTCCATGGGTCGTTCTCCTGGGGGCCGTTCTGCTTTTTGCCGGTTGCCTGTTCCTGGCCTGGAAGAAGAAAATTTTCCAGAATTACTGGGCCGCTGTCAAAAGCGAGGCTTCATAAGGCATGCTGAAATAAGATGGCGGAATACGGCGCGTTACCGGCGGGGCGGATTTTTATTGTTTTTTACACAAACATGACCCAAATACGATAGATTCCGCGCCCGGCGCGCGCTATACTGAAAGCAGAAACCACCGTGAAGGGAAGGATCTGCCATGATGCCCTGCCAGAAAGACTGCGCCGCCTACTGCAAAGGCTGCCACAAGACCTGCGCCCGCTGGCGCGAATTGCAGCAGCGCCAGCACGAGGACCAGCAGCGCCGCAAGGAATACCTGCGCCGCGCCAACGAAGCCTGCCGCATGAGCCTGCACCTGTGCTGGCAGGCGGGCGGCTACCTGGGCGTGCAGTCGGGCCATTGAATACAGGGAAAAAGGCGGCGGACCGTAAGGGGAGAGACGGTCCGCCGCCTTTTTTGTGCGTTTTCCGGGCAAAACGCTGGGCAGGCACGGGGAAGATGTGCTATAATAAAACAAAAAAGACAGCAGGAGAACAGACACCTATGAAGATACCCGCAAACGGCTTTACCCACGGCGGCAAATTCCATGCCGACGATGTTTTTTCCACCGCGCTTTTGCAGATCGTGCGGCCCGACATCAAGATCACCCGCGGCTTTGTGGTGCCCGACGACTTTGAGGGCATCGTCTACGACGTGGGCGGCGGCCTGTTCGACCACCATTCCGAACCGCGCGAGACCCGCCCCAACGGCGTGCCCTACGCGGCGTTCGGGCTGCTGTGGCGGGTGCTGGGCGCCCAGTTGGTGGGCGAACATCAGGCCCGCCTGATGGATGAAAACTTTATCCAGCCCCTGGACCTCAACGATAACACCGGGGAGCAGAACTCTTTGGCCGACGCCATCGGCAGCTTCAACCCGCTGTGGGACTCGAAGGACGACCCCGACGAATGCTTCTGGCGCGCCGTGCCGGTGGCAAAGACCATTCTGGAAAACGAGATCGCGGCTGCCAACGCCGTCAACCGCGCCGACGAGACGGTGCGCCGCGCGTACGCCAATATGCGGGACGGCATCGTGGTGCTGCCCGCCTATATGCCCTGGAAGAACGGCCTGTACAAGACCGACGCGCTGTTCGTGGTCTACCCCAGCCAGCGGGGCGGCTACAGCGCCCAGTGCGTCAACGACCACCGCACCAAGCGCAGCAAACTGCCTTTCCCGCCTGCGTGGGCCGGTAAGCCGGAGGAAGAACTGCGCCGGGTCAGCGGGCTGGGGCTGCGGTTCTGCCATCCCAGCCGCTTCCTGATCACGGCGGACGATAAGGCCACCGCCATTGAAGCCTGCCGCCGCACCCTGCGGGCGGCGGGCCGCCCGGTCAGCGAATGAGCGGCCCCGTTCTGGGGCCTGCCCCCAGTCTGGCCGCCGACCGCCTGCCCAACGCCCCGGCCTGGGTCTACCTGCTGCGCTGTGCCGACGGCAGCCTGTACGCGGGCTGGACCAACGACCTGGCCCGCCGCCTGAAGGCCCACCGCACCGGGGCGGGCGGCGCCAAGTACACCAAAAGCCATGGCAGGGACGCCGTGCGGCTGGCCTACGCCGAACGCTGCGCCGACAAACCGGCGGCCCTGCGGCGGGAAGCCGCGCTGAAAAAGCTGCCCAAAGCGCAGAAAGAGGCCTTGGCGGCGGACTGGGCCGCCCGCAGCCGCCTGACGCTGCGCATGGCTACGCCGGAGGACGCCCCGGCAGTCACGGAACTGTACAACTGGTATGTGACCCACGGAACCCAGACCTTCCAGTATGAACCTTCGACCGTCGAGGAATACCGCCGCAACATTGCCGACGTGCTGGAAAACGCCCCCTTCCTGGTGGCGTACACGGCGGACGGGCGGCTGGCGGGCTACGCCTGCGCCCACCCCTGGCATACCCGGCGGGCCTTTGCCTGGGATGTGGAAACGACCGTCTACTGCGCGCCGGACCTGCTGGGGCAGGGCGCGGGGCGCAGGCTGTACACGGCCCTGCTGGAACTGCTGCGGCGGCAGGGGTATGTGAACGCCTTTGCGCTCATCACGCGGCCCAACCCCCAGAGCGACGCGTTCCACCGGGCGCTGGGCTTCACCCGCTACGGGGTCGAAAAGAACAGCGGCTACAAGTTCGGCCGCTGGCTGGACCTGGGCTATTGGGCGCTGCCCCTCAACCCGCCCGCCGACCCGCCTGCCCCGGTGCGCCTGCGGCTGCCGCAGGCCGAGGTGGAAGCCGTTTTGCGGCAGGCGGAAGAACTTTGAACAGGATGCGCACGGTCCCCCCTTTTCCCAAACGGGAAAGGGCGGGACCGTGCGCTTTGTTTTTATAAATGATGATGGTAAAAATATGCAGATGGGTGCGGGCTTTTGCGGTGGGGGCGGCAGGCGGTGATACAACAAAAAACGGCGGCACAAAGCGGTTTTGCACGGAACTGCTTCTGAAAAAGATCTGGATAAGGGCATACTGCCCAAAAAGTGCCTTGATAAAATCCGCTGATTTGTGAAAATTCCCTCTTGCCTTTTGTGCAAAAAGATGTATAATATACATCATTCAATGAATAAATATTCAACGGCGCGGGCGGCAGCCCCGCTGTTCACAGGAGAGGGGATCTTTATGAAAAAGAACAAAGCGGACATCAAAAAAGTGGTGCTGGCCTATTCCGGCGGGCTGGATACTTCCATCATCATCCCCTGGCTGAAAGAAAACTACAACAACTGCGAGGTCATCGCGGTATCCGGCGACGTGGGCCAGGGCACCGAACTGGACGGTCTGGAAGAAAAAGCGATCAAGACCGGCGCGTCCAAGCTGTATGTGCTGGACCTGAAAAAAGATTATGTGGAAAACTACATCTGGCCCTGCCTGAAAGCCGACGCCAAGTACGAGGACTACCTGCTGGGAACCTCCCACGCGCGCCCCTGCATCGCCAAGGCGCTGGCTGACATCGCCAAAAAGGAGGGCGCCGACGCCATCTGCCACGGCTGCACCGGCAAGGGCAACGACCAGGTCCGCTTTGAACTGACCCTCAAGGCCATGGCGCCCGAAATGGCCATCATCGCCCCCTGGCGTGAATGGGACATCAAGAGCCGCGACGAGGAGATCGACTACGCCGAGGCCCACCACATCCCGCTGAAGATCAACCGCGAGACCAACTACTCCAAGGACAAGAACCTGTGGCACCTTTCCCACGAGGGGCTGGACCTGGAACAGCCCTCCCTGGAGCCGCAGTACAACAAGCCCGGCTTCCTGGAACTGGGCGTCAGCCCCGAACAGGCGCCCGACACGCCCACCTATGTGACGATCCATTTTGAAAAGGGCGTCCCCACCGCCGTGGACGGCCAGACGATGGACGGCGTGGCGCTGATCGAACATCTGAACAAGCTGGGGGGCCAGAACGGCATCGGCCTGCTGGACGTGGTGGAAAACCGTCTGGTCGGCATGAAGAGCCGCGGTGTCTACGAGACCCCCGGCGGCGCCATCCTCTACAAAGCCCACAACGTGCTGGAGACCATCACGCTGGATAAAGAGTCCTTCCATTTCAAGGAGATCATCGCCCAGAAGATGGGCGAGCTGGTCTACAACGGCCAGTGGTTCACCCCCCTGCGGGAAGCCATCTGCGCCTTCACCGACGAACTGCAAAAGACCGTTACCGGCGATGTGACCCTCAAACTCTACAAGGGCAACATGATCAATGCCGGCGTCACCAGCCCCTACACGCTGTATGACGAGCAGACCGCTTCCTTCGGGGAGGACGAGGACTACGACCAGGCCGATTCCGCCGGGTTCATCAACCTGTTCGGGCTGCCCATCGCAGAGCGCGCCAAGCTGGCCAAGAACTGGCCCGCCAACGACTAAAGACCATGCCGCCGCAGGCAGAAATACCGCCCGCGGCGGTTTCGTATTCACAAGACCGGGAGGGGTTTCCTTATGGCACAACTGTGGCAGGGCCGGGCCAGCAAGGCCGTAGACAGCCGCGTCAACGACTTCAATTCTTCCATCCGCTTTGACGCGCGGATGATCGAACAGGACATCCAGGGCAGCATGGTCCATTCGGCCATGCTGGGGCGGCAGGGCATCATCCCGCCGCAGGACGTGCAGGCCATCCATGACGGGCTGCAGGGCATCCTTGCGGACCTGCACAGCGGCGCGCTGACCGTGGACCCCGCCGCCGAGGACGTGCATACCTTTGTGGAACAGACCCTGACCGCCCGTGTGGGGGACGCGGGCAAGCGGCTGCACACCGGCCGCAGCCGCAACGATCAGGTGGCGCTGGACCTGCGGCTGAACCTGCGGGAAGCGTCGGCCCATATCCAGGGGCAGATCCGGGAACTCATCGGCGTGCTGTGCGATCAGGCCGAAAAAAGCGCCGGGTATGTCATGCCGGGCTACACCCACCTGCAGCGGGCCCAGCCCGTCACCTTCGGCCATCAGTTGATGGCCTATGCCTGGATGCTGCTGCGCGACCTGGGCCGCCTGCAGGACGCCACGGCCCGCATGGACGCCGAATGCCCGCTGGGGTCCGGCGCGCTGGCGGGCACCACCTACCCGCTGGACCGCTTTTACACGGCGGAACAGCTTGGTTTTGCGGCGCCCTGCGCCAACTCCATCGACGGCGTTTCGGACCGGGATTTCTGTATTGAACTGTGCGCCGCCCTGGCTGTCTGCATGATGCACCTGTCCCGCCTGTCGGAGGAGATCATCCTCTGGTGCAGTTGGGAGTTCCAGTTCGTGGAACTGGACGATGCCTTCACCACCGGGTCCTCGATCATGCCGCAGAAGAAAAACCCCGACGTGGCCGAACTGATCCGCGGTAAAACGGGCCGCGTCTACGGCGACCTGAACACGCTGCTGGTCATGATGAAGGGCATCCCCCTGGCCTATGACAAGGATATGCAGGAGGACAAGGAAGCCATCTTTGACGCGGTGGATACGCTGGAACTCTGTCTGCGCACCATCACGCCCATGCTGGCTACCATGACCCCGCTGCCGCAGAACATGCGCCGGGCGGCGGCCAAAGGGTTCATCAACGCCACCGACTGCGCCGACTACCTGACGAAGAAGGGCATGCCTTTCCGGGACGCCTACAAGTGTACCGGCGCGATGGTGGCGGCCTGCATCGCCGCCGGCAAAACGCTGGAAGAACTCACCCTGGACGAGTTCCAACAGTACAGCAGCCTGTTTGAGCAGGATATTTACCACGCCATCGACCTGACGACCTGCTGCGAGGGCCGCGCCAGCTACGGCGGACCCACGAAGGCAAGCGTGTGCAAGCAAATTGAAACGATGCGGTCTTACTTTCTTGAAAGAAAGTAAGCAAAGAACTTTTAATTGTTCGATCCGTGAACGGGTGGCCGGGTGCCGGTTCTCATTCCCGGCAAGGGATGCGGCTTTCACGGAAAGAAAGCAAGCAAGGAATTTTTGATCGTTCAGCCCGTGAACGGGCGGCCGGGTGACGGTTTCTCGTTTCCGGCAAGGGATGCAGTTTTCACGGAAAGAAAGCAAGCAAAGAACTTTTAGAAAAAGAAACAGGTGATGTTGTGGCGAAATATAAGATTTTTGTGGACGGCTCCGCCGGGACCACCGGGCTGCGCATCGCCCAGCGGTTGGCCGCCCGGCCGGAATTCACGATCCTGACGATTTCGGAAGCTGACCGCAAGGACGTCCGCGCCCGCGCGGCGGTCATCAACGGGAGCGACCTGTCCTTCCTCTGCCTGCCCGACGCGGCAGCGCGGGAGGTGGTCCCGCTGCTGCGGCCTGATGTGCGCGTGCTGGATACGTCCACCGCGCACCGCACGGCCCCCGGCTGGGTCTACGGCATGCCGGAACTGCCCGGCGTGCGCGCGGCGCTGGCTGCGGCCACCCGCGTGGCGGTGCCAGGCTGCCATGCCACGGGCTTTATCGCCCCGGTGGCGCCGCTGGTGGCGGCGGGGCTTGTGCCCGCCGCGGCCCGGCTGTGCTGCTACAGCCTGACCGGCTATTCCGGCGGCGGCAAGGCGATGATCGCGGAATATGAAGCCCCGCAGCGGGCCCCGGCCCTGGATGCGCCGCGCCCCTACGGGCTGGCGCTGCACCACAAGCATCTGCCGGAAATGCGCGCCGTCACGGGGCTGGATGCCGCGCCCAACTTTGTGCCCATCGTGGCCGATTACTACGCGGGCATGGTGACGATGGTCCCGCTGGACCTGCAGGGGCTGAGCGTGACGGCACAGCAGGTGGCCGATACGCTGGCCGCCGCCTATGCGGGCGGGCCGGTCGTCACGGTACACCCGCTGAACGAAGGCTGCGACGGCGGCTTTCTGGCTGCCAACGCACTGGCGGGCACCGACCGGCTGGAGATCTTCTGCCTGGCGGACCCCGAAGAGCGGCAGATGCAGCTCATCAGCCGGTTCGACAATCTGGGCAAGGGCGCTTCGGGCGCGGCGGTGCAGTGCATGAACCTGATGCTGGGGCTGGACGAATGTGCGGGTCTGGTCCTGTGAACCGTCAGAATGGGGCGCTGCCGTGCGTGGAACGCCCGCTATAAAGAGGAGAGAGGAAAGAAAACCATGGGAACTGCAACTTTTCAGCCGGTGCCGGGCGGTGTCTGCGCGGCAAAGGGTTTTTCTGCCGCGGGGGTACACTGCGGCATCCGGCGCAACCAGTCCAAGCTGGATCTGGCGCTCATCAAGGCAGACGTGCGCTGTGCGGGCGCAGGCTGCTACACCACCAACAAAGTCTACGGTGCGCCCATCACGGTGGACCGGGAACATCTGGCCGACGGGTATGCCCAGGCCATCCTTGTGAACAGCGGCAACGCCAACACCTGCGCGCCGGGCGGTGTGGAACTGGCCCGCGCCACCTGTGAACTGGTCGCCAAAGCCGTGGGCGTTGCGCCGCAGGACGTACTGCCCGCCTCCACCGGCGTCATCGGGCAGGCCATGGAACTGACGCCCTTTGCCGCGGGCATCCCCGCGGCGGCCGCCCGGCTGGCCGCCACCGAAGCCGCCGCCCATGACGCGGCTTGCGCCATCATGACCACCGACACCCACCCCAAGGAGTACGCGGTGGAACTGACCGTGGACGGCAAGACTTGCCGCATCGGCGCCATGGCGAAGGGCTCCGGCATGATCCACCCCAACATGGCCACCATGCTGCTGTTCCTGACTACCGACGCCCAGGTGGAACCGGCTGTGCTGCAAAAGGCGCTGTCCGCCGTGGTGCCTGCCACCTTCAACCAGATCTCGGTGGACGGCGATACTTCCACCAACGATACGGTCCTGCTGCTGGCTTCCGGCCTGTCGGGAGTCAAGGTGGAAGCCGGGACCCCCGGCTACGAGGCGTTCCTGGCGGCGCTCACCGCCGTGTCGGAACATCTGTGCCGGGAACTGGCCGCCGACGGCGAGGGCGCGACCAAACTGCTGGAATGCACCGTTACCGGTGCGCCCGACCTGCAAACGGCCCGCGCCGTCAGCAAAAGCGTCATCCATTCCACGCTGTTCAAGGCCGCCATGTTCGGGGCCGACGCCAACTGGGGCCGGGCGCTGTGCGCCATCGGCTATACCCCCGGCGATTTTGACATCAGCAAGACCGCGGTGCGGCTGAAAAGTGCGGCCGGTGAGGTGTTCGTGTGCGAGAACGCCGCCCACCACCCCTACAGCGAGGAGGAAGCCGCCCGTGTTTTGAAAGAAAGCGAGATCCAGATTTTGGTGGACCTGGGCAGCGGCAGCGCCACGGCCAAGGCGTGGGGCTGCGACCTGACGTATGACTATGTAAAGATCAACGGCGATTACCGCACCTGACAGGCAAGGGGGCAAGGCCATGAAGAACGAACAGATGGCGCTGCTTTTCAGTGAAGCGACGCCCTATATCCAGAAATACCACGGCAAAACGCTGGTCATCAAGTACGGCGGCAGCGCCATGGTGGACGATGCGCTCAAACTGGCGGTCATGAACGACCTTGTTACGCTCACGCTGCTGGGCGTGCGGGTGGTGCTGGTGCATGGCGGCGGCCCCGCCATCAACGAGGCATTGCAGCGCATGGGTAAGGAACCGAAATTCGTCGGCGGCCTGCGCTATACGGATAAGGAAACGATGGCCGTCGTGCAGGAAGTTCTGGCGGGCCGGGTCAACAAGGACCTGGTGGCGCTGCTCAAGGGCCGCGGCGTAGGCCTTTGCGGCATGGATGGGCACATGATCACCTGCACGCGCAAGACCGATGTGGACCTGGGGTATGTGGGGCGGATCCGCCGGGTGGACACCACCCTGATCGAACACCTGCTGGCCGACAGCTTCATCCCGGTGATCGCCACCGTCGGCATGGACAACCGGGGCGTGGCCTATAACATCAACGCCGACACCGCCGCGGCCGAGATCGCCATTGCCCTGCACGCCCACAAGCTGGTGAGCATGACCGACATCCCCGGCCTGCTCTATGATAAAAACGACGAATCCACGCTGATCCCGCAGGTGGAACTTTCGGAGATCGAGGGCTACAAACAGGCGGGCATCATCGCCGGGGGCATGTTGCCCAAGATCGAGGGCCTGGCCGAAGCCATCGAGCGGGGCGTGCGGGAGGCCGTCATTCTGGACGGCCGGGTGCCCCATTCCATTCTGCTGGAGATGTTCTCCGACCGCGGGGCGGGCACGATGCTCTACCGCCACCGGGGCCGCTGAAAGGGGGAAAACGCCATGGATACCCAAGCCATCATCGCGCGGGACGACGCCAATGTTCTGCACACCTACGCCCGCAGCCCCGTCGCCCTGACCGAAGGGCAGGGGATGTATGCGCGGGACGCCGAAGGCCGGACCTATCTGGATTTTACCTCCGGCATCGGGGTCAATGCGCTGGGGTTCTGCCACCCGGCCTGGGTGCAGGCCGTCAGCGCCCAGGCGGGGCGGCTGCAGCACACGTCCAACCTGTATTACACCGAACCCTGTGGCGCGCTGGCGCAGGAACTCTGCCGCCGTACCGGGCTGGACGCGGTGTTCTTCGGCAATTCGGGGGCCGAAGCCAACGAATGCGCCATCAAGGCTGCCCGCAAATACAGCGCCGATACCTACGGCCCCGGCCGTGAACGGGTCCTCACGCTGGTCAATTCTTTCCACGGGCGCACGCTGGCAACGCTGGCGGCCACGGGGCAGGCGGTGTTCCATCAGGATTTCGGCCCCTTCCCGGAAAAATTCGGCTACGTCCCGGCGGGGGACCTGCCCGCGCTGCAAGCCGCCGTCGGGCCGGATACCTGCGCCCTGCTGCTGGAACTGGTGCAGGGGGAGGGCGGCGTGGTCGCGCTGGACCCGGACTATGTGCGGGCGGCGGCCGAGTTCTGCCGCGCGCGGGACATCCTGCTGCTGGTGGACGAAGTGCAGACCGGCGTGGGCCGTACCGGCACGTTTTTGGCCTGTGAACAGTACGGCCTGCGGCCGGATGTAGTCACACTGGCCAAAGGGCTGGGCGGCGGCCTGCCCATCGGCGCGGCGGTCATGAGCCGCAAGGTGGCGGACCACATGGGCCCCGGCAGCCACGGGTCCACGTTCGGCGGCAACCCGGTGGCCTGCGCGGGCGCGCTGGCGGTGCTGCATACGCTGGACGAAGCACTGCTGCAAAATGTCAGGGCGCAGGCGGCCCGGCTGCGCGCCGGGCTGGCGGCGCTGCCCCATGTGGCGGAAGTCAGCGGTCTGGGGCTGATGGTGGGCGTCGCCTTTGCGGATGGCGTTTCCGCCGCCGCGGTGCGCGCCGCCTGCGAGCGGGCGGGCCTGCTGGTCCTCACAGCCAAGACGCGCCTGCGCCTGCTGCCGCCGCTGATCCTGACGCAGCAGGACGTGGACCAGGCCCTTGCGGTGTTGCGCGGCGTGCTGGAACAGATCTGACCGGGCAGGCCCCTTGGGGGAAAAGACAGAAAACAGATAAGAGATAAAAGATAATAAATATGGTGGATCGCGGGCCCGCGGCCCGCTCCCAATACGGCGGGGTCAAGACCCCGCCCTACAGTGCGACCGGGGACGCTTTGCCGTCTCACAACCCACATTGCCGCCATATACGCCTTGGCCCCTAAAGGGCCGAAAGGTGGAAGGCAAAGCGGGACGCTTATTTCGGTTGGTAGGGCGGGGTCTTGACCCCGCCGTGGGAACGTCCCGGAAGATGCCGCGCGACCGGGCAGCAGGACCCCTCCGTCTGCCTGCGGCAGACACCTCCCCCGGAAGGGGAGGCTTTTCCTCTACAACCCGTCAAAGGCTCCCCTTTCAGGGGAGCTGGATGCGCCGCAAGCGCAGACTGAGGGGTTCGGCACCGTCCCGCTGCCCGAAACCTTCCGGGCAGAAAAGCAACCGGAAGAGCCAGCCCCTCGACCTGCCGTACCCCCGCAGACAACACAGCGGCCGTCAACACCCGCGGGCCACATATGCGTCCCTTGCCCCCCCGCCCGGATGCAAAAAACAAAACCCGACGTGCCCGCAAACGCTTGTGAATCGCGGCAAAACCCTGTATAATATACCCTGTATAAATGCAAAACAGGGGAGATATGGGCATGAATATCCAGTTGCAGAACCTCACCAAGCAGTTCCCGGCCCGCGGGCTCAAAGCCCAGGGCGCGGTCACCGCGGTGCGGGACCTGACCTTTGAAGTGCCGGACGGCAAACTGGTGGGCCTGCTGGGGCCTTCGGGCTGCGGCAAATCCACCACCTTGAACATGATCTGCGGGCTGGAGACCCCCACCGCGGGCAAGATCTTCTTCGGCGGGGAGGACGTGACCGCCCTGCCGCCGGAACTGCGCGGCGTGGGCATGGTGTTCCAGAACTACGCCCTCTACCCCCACCTGACGGTGCTGCAGAACATCACCTTCCCGCTGGAAAACCTCAAGGGCGCGCAGAAACTTCCCCGCGCCGAGATGCGCCGCCGCGCCATGGAAGCCGCCGCGCTGGTGCAGATCGAAGAACTGCTGGACCGCAAGCCGAAGGAACTTTCCGGCGGGCAGCAGCAGCGGGTGGCCATCGCCCGCGCGCTGGTCAAGACCCCGCGCGTGCTGCTGCTGGACGAGCCGCTCTCCAACCTGGACGCCCGGCTGCGCCTGCAGACCCGCGAGGAGATCTGCAAGATCCAGAAAAAGACCGGCATCACCACGCTGTTCGTCACTCATGACCAGGAAGAAGCCATGAGCATCTCGGACTTTATCGTGGTCATGAAGGACGGCGTCCTCATGCAGCAGGGTGCGCCCCAGCAGGTCTATGACGACCCCGCGTGCCTGTTCGTGGCAAAGTTCCTGGGCACCCCGCCCATCAACGTCTTTGCCGGCGAGGTGCAAAGCGGCGCGCTGCTGCTGGCCGGGCAGAAGGCCCTGCCCGTGCCCGGCGCGCCCGACGGCGAAGTGTGGGTGGGCGTGCGGCCGGAAGGCTTTGTGCCCGCCGCCGGCGGCCCGCTGGCCTGCGCCCTCAACCGGGTGGAGGTGCTGGGCCGCGATACCAGCATCGTCTGCACCCACCCCGCTTTGCAGGGCAATACCGTGCGCGCCATCGTCCGGCCTGAGGAACTGACCGGGCCGATGGGCGACACCGTCCGCTTTGCCCTCAAACCCGAAAAGGTATTCCTGTTTGACCGCGGCACCGAACAGCGCATCCGCTTCGGCGGCGCTGCCCGGGCGTAAGGGGGCGAAGGCATGGACCGCAACTCAAAAAAAGCATGGCTCTACCTGCTGCCGTCGATCATCCTGCTGGGGGCCTTTTTGGTCTACCCGCTGATCGACGTGGCGATCTATTCGCTGGAAGAATGTTATAACTTCGCCTCCCAGACCTACCAGGGGGTGGGGCTGTACAACTATTCCTATGTGCTGCACGACCCCTACTTCCTGCAGGCGGTGGAAAACACCTTCGTGCTGGTCATCATCACGGTGCCCATCTCCACGATCCTGGCGCTGGTCATCTCCACGGCGCTGGCGTCCGTCAAGCCGCTGCGCAAGCTGTACCAGACCGTCTACTTCCTGCCCTATGTCACCAACACGCTGGCCGTGGGTCTGGTGTTCATGGTGCTGTTCCAGCGTACCGAATACACCGACGGCCTTGTGAACCTGATGCTCTCCTGGTTTGGCGCGGGACCCATCGACTTTATCAACGGTCCCCACTGGGCCAAGATGTTCGTGCTGTGCTTTTACACCATCTGGGTGGTGCTGCCCTTCAAGATCCTGGTGCTGACCAGCGCGCTGGCTTCGGTCAACGATGAATACTACAAGGCCGCCCGGGTGGACGGCACCAGCCGCACGCGCATCTTCTTCCGCATCACGCTGCCCATGATCTCCCCCATGATCGTGTATCTGGTCATCACCGGCTTCATCGGCGCGTTCAAAGCCTACAGCGACGCGGTGGCCCTGTTCGGCACCGACCTGAACGCCGCGGGCATGAACACCATCGTGGGCTATGTGTATGATATGCTTTACGGCGACAGCGGCGGATACCCGTCCTATGCTTCGGCGGCGGCCATCATCCTGTTCGTCATCGTGCTGACCATCACCTGCATCAACCTGCTTGTCACCCGCAAGCGGGCGCATCTCTAAGGGGGCGGGACCGTGAATCACGAAGAATATGAAAAGAAACAGCAGGCCATGCGCCGCCGGGACAACCTGCGCAAAGCCCTGACCTACCTGTTTTTGAGCTTCTGGGCCGTGGTGGTGCTGTTCCCGTTCTACTGGATGGTGCTCACCTCGCTCAAAAGCTACGGCGCCTACAACTCGGAACACGTGCCGGTGTTTTTTACCACTGAACCCACGCTGGAAAATTACCGGAACGCCTTCACCGCTGTGCCGCTGGGCGGCTACCTGTTGAACACGCTGATCTTTGCGGTCATCACCACCGCCGTTATGGTGGTGGTCAGCACGCTGGCGGCCTACGGCTTCGCCCGGCTGCGCTTCCGGGGCAAAAACCTGCTGTTCGGGCTGTTTTTGTCCATGATGATGATCCCCACCGAACTGGTCGTCATCACCAACTTTGTCACCATCACCAACTGGGATCTGCGCAACAGCTTTGCGGGGCTGATCCTGCCGTCCATCACCTCGGTGTTCTATATCTATCTGCTCAAGGAAAACTTTGAACAGGTGCCCGATGAACTCTACCGTGCCGCCAAGGTGGACGGCACCTCGGACCTCAAATATCTGTGGAAGGTCATGATCCCCATCTGCCGCCCCACCATCGTCACCATCACCATCCTCAAACTGATCGAATGCTGGAACTCCTACGTCTGGCCGCGGCTCATCACCGACGACCCGGCCTACTATCTGGTGTCCAACGGCATCCAGGAGATCCGCGAAAACGGCTTCGGGCGCGAGAACGTCCCCGCCATGATGGCGGCCGTGGTCGTGATCTCGGTGCCGCTGATCCTGCTGTTCCTGGCCTTCCGCAACAAGATCATGGAGGGCGTTTCGAGAGGAGGCACCAAGGGATGAAACACCGCTATGCCGCGCTGCTGCCGGCCGCCGCCCTTGCGGGCAGCCTGCTGCTGACGGGCTGCCACGGCAGCCGGGAACAGGCCGCTTTCACCGTGCCGGACAGCTTCGACACCAGCCGGGACTATGAGGTCACCTTCTGGGCCAAGAGCGACACCAACAAGACCCAGACCGATATTTATAAACAGGCCATCGAGGATTTTCAGGCCCTGTACCCCAATATCACGGTCACGCTGCGGCTCTATACCGACTACGGCGATATTTACAACGATGTCATCACCAACATCTCCACCGGCACCACCCCCAACGTCTGCATCACCTACCCCGATCACATCGCCACCTACCTGACCGGCGACAATGTGGTCGTGCCGCTGGACGATCTGTTCACCGATGCGGAATACGGCCTGGGCGGCAGCGAACTGGCCTTCGACGGCCCCGCACAGGCCGAGATCATGCCCCAGTTCCTGGAAGAATGCCGCCTGAACGGCCACTATTACGCCCTGCCCTATATGCGCTCCACCGAGGCGTGCTATGTGAATAAGGATATGGTCGAAGCCCTGGGCTTCACCCTGCCGGAGGACACCCTGACCTGGGACTTTGTCTGGGAAGTGTCCGAGGCGGCGGCCGCCACCAAGGGCGCCGACGGCATCTACGGCATCAACGGGCAGGAGGTGCTGATCCCCTTCCTGTACAAATCCACCGACAACATGATGATCCAGATGCTGCGCCAGTTGAACGCGGGCTACTCCACCCCTTCGGGCGAGATCCAGCTTTTCAACGACACCACGCGCGAACTGCTGCTGGACATCGCGGATCATACGGCCACGGGGGCGTTCTCGACCTTCAAAATTTCCGGCTACCCGGCCAACTTCCTGAACGCCGGGCAGTGCATTTTCGCGGTGGACTCCACCGCCGGGGCCACCTGGATGGGCTGCGACGCGCCGCTGGTGGACATCGACCCCGACGAGATCGTGGACTTTGAAACCGCCGTCTACCCGGTGCCCCAGTTCGACCCCGACCACCCCCAGATGATCAGCCAGGGGCCGTCGGTCTGCATCTTCAATAAGGACGATCCCCAGGAGGTGCTGGCTTCCTGGCTGTTTGCCCAATATCTGCTGACGGATTCTGTGCAAATCGCCTATTCCCAGACCGAGGGCTACGTCCCCGTGACCGAAAAGGCCCGCAGCACGCCGGAATACCAGGACTACCTGGCCTGCGCGGGGGAGGACAACGACACCCACTACGATGTGAAGATCCAGGCCGCGCAGCTTTTGCTGGACCACCCCGACGATACCTTCACCACGGCGGTGTTCAACGGTTCGGCCAGCCTGCGCAACGCGGCGGGGCAACTGATCGAGGACGTGACCAAGGGCGTGCGCCGCAGCCAGACGGTGGACAATGCCTTCATCGACCAGCTCTATGCCGATACCGCCGCCCTCTACCACCTGGATTCGGTGGCGGCGGGCGGGGCCGCCAAGGCCGACCTGGGCCCGCTGCCCGGCACCGCCGTGGCCCTGCTGGGGGCGCTGGCGGCGGCCTGGGCGGGCATCCTGGGCTATGTGGCCTGGCAGGCGGTCCGGCGGCGCAAAAAGGTTAAAAAAGGGTAAGAAAACCCGCGCAGCGGTTGCATTTTGTGCGGTTTGCGGTATAATAAGACTGTCTGCTGCGCACCCTGCGCCGCACCCCCAATACAAGGAGGAAAAGAAACGATGAAGAAGTTTTTGTCTGTGCTTCTGGCCCTGGGCCTGGCGGTGTCCGCCACGGCCTGCGCGGGCGGTGCTTCGTCTTCCAGCGAAGCCGCTTCCAGCAGCGAACCCGAAGCCACCCCGGCGGTAGAGTCGGAACCCGCCACGTCCGAAGAAGCCGCCCCCTCCGGCGAGGTCATGAGCTATGACGAGTATATGGCCGCCGCTGTGGACGACGCCGTTACCATCGAGTCCTGCGTCCAGGCCAAGCAGAGCTACTATGCCGAGCAGGGCACCGCGACCGTCTACCTGCAGGACGAGAACGGTGCGTACTTTGCCTATGACATGGCCTGCACCCAGGACGAGTACGACCAGATGACCGAGGGCACCCGCATCCGCGTCAGCGGTTACAAGGCCGAGTGGTCCGGCGAGGTCGAGATCATGGACGGCAAGCTGGACGAGATCCTGGACGGCGACACCTATGTGGCTGAGCCGCTGGACGTGACCGAACTGCTGGGCACCGACGAGCTGGAAAGCCACCAGAACCAGAAGGTCAGCTTCACCGGCCTGACCGTGGCCCCCAGCACCATCGAGGGCGATGACACCGAGTACGCCTTCCTGTACAACTACGACGGTTCCGGCGCCCAGGGCGATGACCTGTACTTCAATGTGGAGTACAACGGCGCCACCTACACCTTCGTGGTGGAAAGCTACCTCTGCGACAGCGAGAGCGAAGTCTATAAGGCCGTGGAAGCCCTGGAAGTGGGCCAGACCATCGACTGCGAGGGCTTCCTCTACTGGTACGAGGGCATCAACCCCCACATCACTTCTGTGACGGTCAACGGTTGACCGCGCAGGGCGTAAACGCCAGTTCCGGGCGGCGCAGCACAGGCTGCGCCGCCCTTTCTCTTTGCCGGTGTTTGTGCTATACTGGGGCCAAACGGGAACGGGAGGAACCGCCATGCGCATCATCACCTTGATCGAAAACACCCCCGGCGCGCCGGGCTGCGCCCACGAACACGGCCTGAGCCTGTATGTGCAGACCGCGCGCCACACCCTGCTGCTGGACACCGGCGCCACCGATGCGTTGGCGGCCAACGCCGCCGCGCTGGGGCTGGACCTGGGCCGGGTGGATACCATCGTGCTCAGCCACGGCCACTATGACCACGGCGGCGGGCTGCTGCGGGCGGCCGCGCTGGCCCCCGCGGCGCGGATCTATATGCAGCGCGGCGCCGGGCGGGATTTTTACCACGGCGCGCGCTACATCGGGCTGGATAAGGCGGTGCTGCGCCTGCCGGGGCTTTGCCTGCTGGACGGCGACCGCCGCCTGGATGAAGAACTGTTTCTGTTCGCCGGGGTCACCGGGCGGCGGTTCTGGCCCCGGAGCAACCGGGAACTTTCGGTGGAAGGCCCCGGCGGCCGGGTGCAGGACGATTTCGCCCATGAGCAATGCCTGGTCGTGACCCAGGGCGGGCGGCATTTCCTGCTGTCGGGCTGTGCCCATAACGGCATCCTCAACATTCTGGACCGTTACCATGCCCTGTTCGGCGCGGACCCCGATGTGGTCATCAGCGGCTTCCACATGAAGCAGGCCGACCCCTACACCGACGCCGAGTGGCAGACCATCGAACAGACCGGCCGCGCCCTGCAGGCGTACCGGCACACGCAGTTCTACACCGGCCACTGCACGGGCCGCCCGGCCCAGGAACGGCTGCAGCAGATCATGGGGGACCAGCTTCGCGCGCTGCACAGCGGCGAGGAACTGGCCCTGTGACCCTGCTGAAAAAACGATACGAAGGAAACGAGGAACCATGTTGAAACGATGGGGGCGGCGCTGCGCCGCCTTTGCCCGCAAAGAAGCGGTGCTCTGTATCGCCGCGGCGCTGGCGGCAGCGTCGGTGTTTCTGCGCCCGCCCGGCCCGGCGTATTGGGAAGCCGTCGATTGGGACACGCTGGCCATGCTGTTCAGCCTGATGGCCGTCATGCAGGGCTTCCAGAAAGCGGGGCTGTTCGTCTGGCTGGGCAACCGGCTGCTGCGCCGCACCCACACCACCCGCACCATGCTGCTGGCGCTGGTGTTTTTGCCGTTTGTGTGCAGCATGGTCATCACCAACGACGTGGCGCTGCTCACCTTCGTGCCGTTCGCGCTGGTGGTGCTGCACATGGCCGGGCAGGACGCCCTTGTCGTGCCGCTGGTCATTCTGCAAACGGCGGCGGCCAACCTGGGCAGTATGCTCACGCCCATGGGCAACCCGCAGAATTTGTATCTCTACGGCCGGTCGGGGATGAGCTTTGGGCAGTTCGTGGGGCTTATGCTGCCCTACGCGGCGGTGTCGGCGGTCTGCCTGGCGGCGCTGGTGCTGCGGTGCGACGCGCTGCCCGTGCGCGCCGCGCCGGTCCAAAGCACACTGGCCCCGCCCCGCACGCTGGCGGTCTACGCCGCCGGGTTCGGCCTGTGCCTGCTGGCGCTGTTCGGCGTGCTGCCGCCGCTGGCGGTCATGGCGGTGGCGGCGGTGTTCCTGCTGTTCTATGACCGGCAGGTGCTGGCGCGGGTGGATTACGCGCTGCTGGGCACCTTTGTGGCGTTTTTTATTTTTATCGGCAACCTGGGGGCCGTGCCGGCCTTCCGGGACTGGCTGGCCGCCGTGCTGGAGGGCCATGTGGTGCCGGTGGCCGTGCTGGCCAGCCAGGTCCTCAGCAACGTGCCCGCGGCGCTGCTGCTTTCGGGCTTTACCGGCGAATGGGCCGACCTGATCGTGGGCTGCAATCTGGGCGGCCTGGGCACGCTGATCGCCTCGATGGCCAGCCTGATCTCTTACAAATTCGTGGCCCAGTCCGGCGCGGAACGCCGCCGCGGTTACCTGCTGGGCTTCACGGCCTGCAACGTGGGTCTGCTGGCCGTCCTGCTGGCGCTCTACTGGCTGCTTCATCTGTAAAAATTTTCCCCGGACTCCACCGGGCCCATCGCCTGACGGCCGGAACACCGCAAAACAGAAAGCGCCCCCGTGCTGCGGCACGGGGGCGCCTGTTATTGGCGCCGAATAGGCAAGATAAAAACCCCCAGTTCAACTGGGGGTCGGTAA
>SAMEA3387511__coassemble_1296_pt1 | contig 67911 bp, 48 predicted proteins | sample SAMEA3387511__metabat2_low_PE_011 | metagenome-assembled genome bin SAMEA3387511 (sample SAMEA3387511) | Felis catus | biome: Faeces | place: United Kingdom | collected 2012
GCCAATCGTAGGGGCCGCATGCATGCGGCCCGCGGATGCCCGCGGCGGCAGGCCGGTTTTCAAATCATAGTACCCGTTCTCCTTGCTCTGTAGGGCGGGGTCAAGACCCCGCCCTACAAACCGTCGCGCACGCGCCCCTTTGTTTTCCACCTTTCGGCCAATCGTAGGGGCCGCATGCATGCGGCCCGCGGATGCCCGCGGCGGCAGGCCGTTTTTCAAATCATAGCACCCGTTTTCCTTGCTCTGTAGGGCGAGGTCTTGACCCCGCCGCGCAGAACTTACCGCCGCCCGGAACTTTCCGGGCTATAGTACCCCTCCCCCACCAAAAAAATTTCCTCACTTTTTAATCAAATAATCAAAAACTGTTCAAATTTTGCCGGTTTTGTAACAAGTCGGCAACATCTGCCGTTATAGTATATAGATGTCAGAAGTCGAAAGGGGGGCTGCCCGATGCCGGACGACCGAATCACAGGGGGCCAGCAGGCCCAACAGGCCCGCAGGCTGCGGGTGCAGGGCGCGCTGCGGCGCGCCCGCCGCCAGCAGCGCGGGGTTTTCCGCTTTAAGGATGTCTGCATTGATATGCGCGCCCGCCGCGTCTGGCGTGCCGGGCAGGAAGTGGACCTCACCCCGCGGGAATACGCCCTGTTGGAAACGCTGGTCCTCAACCGCAACATTGCGCTGACCCGCGGCCAACTGCTGGCCGACGCCTGGGGGTACGACTACGTGGGCGAAAGCCGCACCGTGGACGTGCATATCAACCGGGTGCGCCGCAAACTGGGCCTGGGGCAGGAGATCCAGACCGTGTTCAAGGTCGGCTACCGGCTCAACACACGGGGTCCTGTGTGAGCGCCCAGCGCGCTTCGACGGCGGCCCGTTCCCGCGCGGCCAGGTCCTCCCACTGGGGATTGGCCCACAGCGAGGCATACCGGTACAGCCCCGCGCCGTCGTAGCCCAGGTCCGCCAGCGCCGCAAGCTGGTCCGCCAGCGCGTGGCCGGAAAGCCACTCCCCTTCCGGGCCGGTGGAACCGTCCCCGTCCCCGATGCGGTAGGCCCCCAGCCCGCCGTACAGCGCCACGCCCTCCGCACGGGGCAGCGCCGCCCACTGGGCGGCCAGCGTGCCCAGCGCGTGGCCGCCGCTCTCGGATTCATAGGTCAGGCCCCAATAGAATTGGGGCATCACATAGTCTACATAGCCGCCCTCTGCGATCCAGCGGGCGGCGTCGCTGTATTGCCCGTCCCGGCAAAGGTCCAGGTCGGCCAGCGGCGCCACGCCGAACCGCACGCCGTAGGACTGCGTGACCGCATGGCAGGCGGCCATCAGGGCGTCCACGTTCTGCCGCCGCCAGTCGTCCAGCGCCAGCGTGCTGCCGCTGGCGGCATAGTCCACCTCGTCAAAGGCCGGGTCGCTGGTGGGGTAAAAATAATCGTCAAAATGGATGCCGTCGATGTCGTACCCGGCGCAGAGTTCCTCCACCCCGGCCGCCAGGAACGCCCACACTTCGGGGTCGGCGGGGTTCAGGTAAAGCCCCTGCGTGGTGGCGCGGACCCATTCGGGATGCTGCACGGCGGGGCTGCCGTCACACAGGGCGGGCGCGCCGTTTGCCTGTAGGCGGTAGGGGTTGATCCAGGCTTCCAGTTCCAGCCCGTGGTCGTGGGCGGTCTGGATCAGAATTTCCAGCGGGTCAAAGCCGGGGTCCTGCCCCTGCACGCCGGTACACAGATGGCTGAAAGGAAAGTATTCGCTGGGGTACAGCGCGTCCCCGAAAGGCCGCACCTGGGCCAGCACCACGGTGGCCCCCAGGGCGGCGATGTCGTCCATCATCCGGGCCGCGTCGAGGGCGAAGGCTTCGGCGCTGGAAAAATCCACCTGCTGCCATTCCAGATAGCTGACCCACACGGCGCGGTAGGGCGTGGCGCGCAGGGGCAGGGCCGAGGGCGACGGGTTCTCACCAGTGGCGGGCGGCGCGGCGGAGGGCGCGGGCCTGTCCCCCGCCCCGGTCAGACGCAGCGGCGCCAGCGCCGCGAACAGCGCCAGCAACAGCGCCGCCAACCCCCATAAAAGCCGCCGCATAGGCAGAGCCTCCCTCCATATGAGCGGGCCGGACCCGCAGGAAACGGCGAACCGGCCGGCCGCCCGCCCGCATTCTGGTACAGTGTATGCGGCGCGGGACAAAAAAATGCCCGCCGCCCTTGGCAGGCGCGGCGGGTTGTGGTATAATAATGAATACTGTGGATGGGGGCCAGTAGCTCAGTTGGTCAGAGCTGGCGGCTCATAACCTGTTAGTTTAACCAAAATATCTTTTTGAAATCACGATATAACGTCATTTTATTTTGCGATACCTTCTAAAAACACCGTTTTGGCTATGGATTGGCTACGAGATGGTGTTTTAGGAGTTCAATAGTATATCTTACGGGCCAGTAGCTCAGCTGGTCAGAGCTGGCGGCTCATAACCGCTTGGTCGCGGGTTCGAACCCTGCCTGGCCCACCAAAAAGAACGTGCCTACGTCATTTTTTAATGATGAGGCACGTTCTTCTTTTATACTCCGTACAATTCACGGCTGAGCTGATTGCGAATGGATTCTTGGCGCTTTTTGTACTGCTGAGTGTAGATCATCAGGGTTGTACTGGGTTGGGCATGGCCTGCTTCAGCAGCTACTGTGGCAACACCAATGTCAGGGTTGGACATCAGGATGCTGACAAAGGTGTGCCGGAACATGTGGGGATGGAGGTGCCGGATACCGGCTTTGTCGCCAATCCTTCTGACGATGCAAGCATAGCTGTCCGGGCTGAGAGGCCATCCATGATCATCGCAGATCACAAAATTGTTGCCCGCCAGCGTTCGAAGGGAATCAGGATATTTGCAGCGTTTCTTTTCGATTGAGTTCTGCCAACTGGCTCCCATCATCTTGCGCTGATATTTCCATAATTCATAACACCTTTTCATGAAGGTCATGAATTCAGGTGCTACGTCTATGTACCGGTCGTTAGATTCTTTGGTTGTGGTCAACTGGTAGCCATACTCATGGAAAACCAGAAGGGATTTATACACATGGACCGTACACTGCGTGAAGTTTATATCTTCCCACGTTAGGCCAGCCAGTTCACCACGTCGCATTCCGGTATTGAGGAGTGCTTGTACGATTGTCTGCTCAAGCATACTGCAATTGGGAAGATAGTTCAGCAACTGTTTTACTTCATCCTCATGCAGACAATCCACAAAGCGGGGACGTGTTCCCCGTGCCGGAAGGGTAAACGCCGGTTGTACCGTACCGTATTGATCACTGGCAAACTGTAAAACCTGACGTGCAAACAGAGCATACTCTCGAAGGGTTTTGCGGGTCAATGTCGTTTCAGTACCTTCAATACGGAAAGCCTGTTCCAACTGAACACCCAGCGCTTTGGAAATTTCTTCTGCTGAGTGTCTTGAAACATGTTTACCACGGAAGGCTTCTGCCATTGTGTAGGCGGTTATGTCATGGCCGACTGCCAGTTTGTTAAAGGACTTAGTTTTGTATTTCCTTGCTTCAGGAAGGAGAAATGCCTTTTCATGTACCCTGATGCCATCGTTATCAATTTCCTCCATGAGCCTTTTGTAATCGACCTTGGTGATTTGGGAAACAGGTTTGTCGGCAAACCAGGGGCATACAATGATAATACGGTTGAGGTAGTTTTCTTTGGTCCGGGTCGTATTGGCTTTATTTTTGCGGCTGTCAAAGTCCCCACGGAGTCTGGCGGAAGGTGCTAGGCGCGCTTTACTATCCAATATGTATTCTTTTGCCACTTCCGCAAAGGATTTATTGGCGTCGCTTTTCGCCTGATACACAAGTTCCTGCTCATGCTTTTCAAATTCCATTGCTGCGGCAGTCGCCGCTGCGGTCCTGGTCTTTGAGGTTCTCAGTTTTTGGGGGTCAAAATCAAAGCGGGAGTAGCGCCGCTCTACCTTGCCATCAACCAAGATGTTGGCCGTCAGTTTGAAATACGGCGGTTTGTTCTGCGGGGTCATCAATTTAACAGATGCCATTTTCTTACCTCCTACTGTTTTTGATGCCTCAACTATACCCCTTATCTGGCAAAAGAAGTAGGCTGTCGTTTCAGCCAACGACAGCCTTGACACACATGAATGAATGTGTTATTCTTCCTCCTTTTGGCCATTGTAATAGGCGGCCAAACGCCCAAGATTGATGTACCACTTTACTCCCGACTGGAAAGCCAGACCGGGAACCTCTTTGCAAAGGCGGCGAAGATAGTAGGGCGGCAACCCCATAATTTCGCTTGCCTTCTTGATGCTGACAACCTGGGGTAACACTACTTTTTCAATCTCAATATCCGTTTCCGGCGTTTTTTCAGCAGAAGATTCGACGTACTTCATGAATCCTGGCACCTCCTTTTCAGATCCTTGTATCAATGCAAATTGATCTCACATGAACGGTGGCCAATGATGCCAGTATAAAACGGCACACTGACCACCGTGGTATCTAAGATCAATTTCGCATCCTTTTCGACACTACTTCCCGGATGCTGGGCGACGTTTCGGCTCGGCGTTGGGACGCTCCCGCTTCCTGCTTACTTTGCAGTCCCTCTGCAGTCTTGCGATAGCACTGAGGGGCGTATCATGATTACCTGCCCTTTCATCGCATTGGTGAGATTCCACCCTCACCGTGACGGCAAATGCTGATCGCTCCACCATCGCCGGAGATTCACCTCCTCCTTGGCGTGGTATCTTGGCGGCAATCCCGTCCGTGCTGACCGACGCTCCGTGGGTTGCGGCCAGGCAGGCTTTATGTAGCCGAAATGTCGGATATTTGCTTTTTCAAGGTGCAGGAGAGGTTTTGGGGGAAGCCTAAATTTACCTCTCACTAATATGCACGCAAAAGGACAAAAAGCGAGACACGTTTCAATACAGTTCTTTCAGCAATTTTCCTAGCCGTTTCAACCCACGCTGAAGGGTGATTTGTATCGTTCTAGGCGTCACGTGCTCTGCCAAAGCAATTTCTTTACAAGATTTACCAAGGAAATAGCGGGAGTAGATATGCTGTCCTTGTTTGATAGGGAGTTTGGCAAGGGCCTCATTCAACTGCTGCATAGTTAATTTTCGCTCGTAAATTTCTTCTGGCGACTCCTCATGGAAAACAACATAGTTCTCAATGCCATTGCCATATTCCAGCGAGTAGAACGCTTTGGCCCGCAGCCGCCGCATATAGTAACTTTTTTCATCTCGCAAGGATTGCTCCAGTACGTCCGCCACCTCATCCGTGACGAGCACCAAATTGCTTTCGCCGTACAATTCAGGTTTGCGGTAGTATTTTTTCAGATCAATGGTTTTCATAGGCACCTCCGTCAATTTTGGCTTTCATCAAAATGCGGAGGTAACCGGTGGTGCCCTGGGCCAGATAAAAAAGAAAAAAGACCTCTTACAAACCGACCATTTCCCGATTCCAACGTAATGGAAAATTATGGGATATTTGGTGGTATTTTGTAAGAGGTCGTAGAATGTTGTCGAAATGAAATAAGGGGCGATCTGATTTCTCAGATGCCCCCTGCTCAGCTCATCACGCTAGAGGAACAAGTTGCTGTGCTACTTGCCTTAACCATTCTTCCCCTTCCTTCCTCGTCAAGTCGTGTTTATTTTGACCCACACAGCTATATATAGTGTTACTTTATAACTAAATCATACTATATATTGTTTGCAAGACTTGTCGAGTTATGGAAAAATATGGAAAACAATGTCATTCTCTCTGCGTGATTCACTATGGAAATCCACCCGAAAAAGTCCGGGTTTTGCGCTTTCAGAGCCTCATAATGGGATTGCTCTGGGTTCTGTCCATCTGCGCTCTCCGGCTGCTCCAGGGCGGCAGAAAGCCGATCATAAGACTTGTCGTTCCGCTTGAGCCATTGGTTGTACCGTCCAGTTGCAAAATGCGCCCGTAGTAGGTGATCGCACCGTTGTCCTCGATTACAACGGAAATGTATTCATTCGTCCCTGTCTGTGCATCGGAGTAGGAAAATACGATGGTAGGAAGGAGATGTCATAGCACTTCCCTCCCTCGTTCAGATTTGTTTGTGGCTTTTTTCACCTCGATTTACATAGCGGATGAAGCGGTCAAAAGCTGCCTCGCCATCCATATTTCTCTTATAGACACCAGCATGCTCCAGTACCTTGGCAAACACCTTGCCAACTTCCAGCTTCAGAATGCATGCGGTATTGTCCGTTGTAAACGTATGGGTTTCCTTTAACTGCTGAACCCACTTAGCGTGCTTCTCCAGCTCGCCAGTAATGGGCTTGTCCATCAAAATGGCTTCTTCCAGGTCTGCCAGTTCCTGCTTCAGTCTGGAGGGCAGCACAGCCAGACCCATCACTTCGATCAGGCCGATATTCTCCTTCTTGATATGATGCAGCTCTGCATGGGGATGGAATACGCCCAGAGGATGTTCCTCCGTGGTAATGTTGTTACGCAGGACCAGATCCATCTCGTAGTCCTCTCCCCTGCGGCGGGCAATGGGCGTGATGGTATTATGGGGTTCACCGTTGGTTTCCGCGAAGATAAAGGCATCTGCATCAGAATAACCGCGCCAGGACTGCAGGATATGGTCTGCCAGATCCGCGATCCGCTGCTTGTCCGGGCAGGTCAGACGGATGACACTCATGGGCCACTTCACGATGCCTGCCTTCACATCCTCAAAGCCATTGAAGACGATCTTACGCTCCACGGGGGACTTCTCCATGGGGAAGGTATAGCATCCACCCTGGAAATGCTCATGGCTCAGGATGCTGCCGCCCACGATGGGCAGGTCTGCATTACTGCCGATGAAATAGTGAGGGAAGATGGTGACGAAGTCCAGCAGCTTCTCGAAGGCTGCCTTATCGATTTTCATAGGAGTGTGCTCCGCATTAAATGCAATGCAGTGCTCGTTGTAATAGACATAGGGGCTGTACTGCAAGTACCAGGGTTTACCGCCAATGGTGATGGGAATGATCCGGTGGTTCTGCCGGGCGGGATGATTCATCCGGCCTGCATAGCCTTCGTTCTCAGCGCACAGCTGGCACTTGGGATATCCGGACTGAGGTGCCGCCTTGGCTGCGGCAATAGACTTGGGGTCCTTTTCAGGCTTGCTCAGGTTGATGGTCACATCCAGCGTGCCGTAATCCGTCACAGTCTTCCAGCGCATATCCTTCTGGATCCGGTAACGGCGGATGTAATCGGTATCCTGAGAGAACTTGTAAAACCAGTCTGTGGCAGTCTTGGGATTTTCCTCATACAGCGCTTCGAAGGTGCTGCGCACTTCTCTGGGAGGCGGGGTCAGGATTCCCATCAGTTTGGTATCATAAAGATCCCGGCTGGTGATATCATCGGAGATGATACCTCTATTCACTGCGTCATCCGTCAGATTCTTCAGGATCTGCTCCAGAGGCATGGGACGGACTTCTGCAGGTTCAAAACTATCCAGCTGCTGGGGAGTAAGCAGCTGGTTTATAATAAACGCCTTGTCGCAGGGCTCGATCAGTTTCCTGTCCAAGCCATACTGCACCAAAGCGGAAATATTCTCATTGATGTTCGTATAAAACACTCCTTTAAATTCCTTTTCGAAAGATTTTTCTTATGCCTTGCGGGAAGCCAGCAGAGCCTGTTTTGCCTTTTCAACATTCAGCTTGGTCAGCAGGAAGGTGACCAGTGCACAGAAGATTGCGGGCAGCCACAGGTACATAACATTCAGCATGGTAATCACGGAGTCAGGCTGAACAGCGGCGCCGCCTTCAATGAATCCTGCGGCAGCCAGCAGCCAGCCGGAGATTGCGGTACCCAGGCCACCGCCGATCTTAACACCCAGAGAGGTGCAGGAGTACATGGTGCCGTCGATACGCTTGCCAGTGGTCAGATAGGTGTAGTCAGAAGCAGAAGCGATAACCGCATTCAGGTCGCCCTGCAGGGGGCACATACCCAGGGAAGCCACAGCGGTGAAAACCAGCATCATGGGGACACTGCCCATGTAAGCAGCCACGATCACCAGGATTCTTGCAACGGTAGCCAGAGCGTAGCCGCTATAGTTGATCTTGTACATGCCGCCCAGCTTTGCAACCAAAGTGGGCACCAGCAGCAGGCCGATGATCATGGGGATGTTCAGTGCAGCGGCGAACTTGCCCATCAGGTTTGCATCTTTCAAAACATAGGTCATGTAGTAGGTACCAACACCGGTAAAGGCGGTGTACAGCTGAGTCAGCAGATAAACGCCCAGGATCAGCAGATAGAACTTGTTCTTGACCAGCAGACCGGCTGCCTCACGCAGGGTGTACTTCTCAGCGGGAGCGGAGGTGTCCTTCTTGGTTTCGTTTTCGTCCTCGGGCAGCTCCTTCAGGGACAGGACAGAGATGGTGTTGGAGATGATACCGATGACGACATAGATCAGAGCGACGATTCGCCATGCGGCGGCATCATTACCGAAGTGTGCAACAAGACCGAAGGTAACAGCCTGGATGATGGTGCTGGTGGTGAATGCGAAGACGAAGCGGAGGGAACCCAGCTGAACACGCTCGTTTTCATTCTTGGTAACCAGAGCGGTCAGTGCGGAGTAAGCGATGTTGTTTGCGGTGTAGAAGCCGGCATTCAGCATCACGTAGAAGATGAAGAAGAAGGCGTACTGTGCGGTCTTGCCCCAGGAAGTGGGAATGGAGAAGATTGCGAACAAGCAGACACCGCAGCCCAGGTAAGGCCACAGCATCCAGGGACGGGCCTTACCCATTTTGGTGTGGGTCTTATCGATCAGGGAGCCGAAAATCACATCAGAGATGCCGTCGAAGATCTTGGCAACTGCCATCAGGGTGCCGATAATGCCGGGGTTCAGTCCGATGGTGTCGGACAGGTAGATCATAACGAAGAAGGTCAGGAACGCATACACCACATTACCTGCAATGTCACCGGAGCCGTAGCCGATCTTGTTATACCACTTCAGATATCTCTTTTCGTTCATAATTATTCTCCTTAATATATTTTGTTTGTTTCATTTTGGGTGGGGTTTCCCCCACTCACATTTCTTACTTGGATTCGGGGATGAGACGGATGCTGAAGTCGATGGTTTCATCGGTCAGGCGGTACTTTTCCATCAGCTCGGGACCGCAGCTGTTGGAGCCGATGCCATTGTGCTTATAGTCCAGGCACAGGACAGTGCTGCCGGATTCCTCCAGTTCGAAGTTGTGACCCTTATTGGTCAGCTCTTCCTGAGTGTAGTGGGATGCGTTGAAGCTGAAGCCTTCAGTGCTGACAACGGTCATACGCAGGTCTTCGCTTTCCAGAACTGCGTAGTCGCAGTCGCCGTGGGCACCGTTCTCCTGGGGCCGGATGTAATCTTCATGCAGACCGGTGACAGTATCGGTGAACAGGCCATGCCATGCGGCGTTACGCTTGTCCACATAGTTCTCCATGGGGCCCAGACCGTAGTAGGTGACATTTTCCAGCTGCTCAGGCAGGAACATTCTCAGGCCGAACCGGGGCAGCTCAGGGAATTCGGGGTTCCGCTTTGCCAGGATGTCTACGGTGATGGCACCGGTGACGCTGACGGTCCAATCCAGCTCGATGTTGATGAACTTCTGAATGGTGGTAGCAGCGATGGATACATTGGAGTGGATTCTAACTTCGTTTTCGGTAGCCACAAAGTGGGTGCTGTAGGAGCGGGTAGCCATGTGATCGTAATAGGCAGCCATCCAGTGCAGCTTCAGCTTGCGGTCATTATCGGTGGGTGCTCTCCAGATGTTGAAGTTCATGGGCTTGTCCAGGACTTCCTTGCCGTCGAAGGTCATCTTGGCAAACATACCGGTGAACTTATCATACTTGTAAGTAAAGGTCTTGGTGCTGATGGTGATGTAACGGTCGCCTTCGGTGGTGGTGATGGACTCCTCACTGACGGGCTTTGTTTTCCAAATCTGCAGGGCAGTCTGGTTCCGGTCATCTGCATTTTCCAGCTTGACTTCGTCGAAGCCCAGGTCGAAGCCCTCGGGCAGGATCTCGGTGGCATTTTTCAGCTTGTAGGAGATCTTCAGGTAGCAGCGGCCCTTTTCGGGGATCTCGATGCTCAGGGGGATGGTGCCGTCGCAGTGAGGAGCAACTGCGGGGAGCTTTTCGATCTTGCCGCTGGCCACGATCACACCGTCACAGCTGACTTCGTAGGTTGCGGTGGCATAATCGGACAGGCTGACAAAGTCCATGTAGTTGTGGACGGTCAGCTGGCCAAACTTGGCATCGTAAGCTTCAACACGGGCAGGACGGTGAACATTCTTGTATTCCATCAGGCCGGTGCCGGGAGTTCTGTCGGGATAGACCAGACCGTCGACACAGAAGTTGCCGTCGTGAGGCCACTCACCGCTGTCGCCGCCGTACAGATACTTTGCCTTGCCGTTCTCGGCTACACCTGCGTAGATTGCGTGGTCACACCACTCCCAGACGAAGCCGCCGCACATGATGTCGTGATCCTGGATGAACTGCCAGTAGTCTTCCAGGTCGCCGGGGCCGTTACCCATGGCGTGTGCATATTCACACATCAGGAAGGGCTTGTCGGGGTTGGAGTCCAGGTAGCGCTGCAGGCGCTCCATGGAGGGGTACATATCGCTGTACAGGTCGATGTTGGAGAAGTCGTACTTGCGCTTGCGGCTGCGGTACTGGGAGCTTTCGTAGTGGGTCAGGCGAGCAGGATCGAAGTGCTTGGTCCAGGCCAGCGCCGCCTCGAAGCAGCAGCCGTAGGAACTTTCATTACCCATGGACCAGCAGATAACGGAGGGGCGGTTCTTATCTCTCTGGACGCAGCGCTGGGTGCGGTCCATAGTTGCTTCCAGGAAGTCGGGGTTATCTGCGAAGGGCTCGTTCCAGGTTTCCACGTGGTTCTCCCAGATGTCGTTCTCCTTACAGTACAGAGCGGAAGCGCCGTGGCTTTCGTTGTCAGCTTCGTCGATGACCATAAAGCCGTACTGGTCGCAGAGCTGGTAGAACATGGGAGCGTTGGGATAGTGGCTGGTGCGAACTGCATTGAAGTTGTATTCCTTGATCATCCGCAGATCCCGCTTCATGTGCTCGACGCTGATCACAGGGCCGGTTACGGGATCGGAGTCGTGCCGGTTGACACCCCGGAACTTGATGGGGCTGCCGTTGAGGAACACCATGTTGTTCTCAATGTGGATGGCCCGGAAGCCGATGCGGTCGGTGATGACTTCGTCGGGAGTTTCCAGGATCAGGGTGTACAGGTAAGGCTTTTCGGGATTCCAGAGGGTGGGATTCTTCACCGTGAAGACTGCCTGATGGGTGTAGGCACCGCCATCGAACACCTTAACAACACCGGTTCCGACAGACTTATCAGCCGCATTCAGCAGCTTTACCTTGGTGGGGACGAACTTACCGTTGTAGGCAAACCGGATGCGGACGGTGGCTTCCTCTTCATCCAGCAGCGTGGTGGTGAAGTAGTCCCGAATGCAGTTTTCAGGACGCTTCAGGATGTACACATCCCGGAAGATGCCGGAAGTACGGAACTTGTCCTGATCTTCCAGGTAGCTGCCGTCACACCACTTCAGGACCAGAACTGCCAGAGTGTTCTTGCCTTCTTTGACAGTCTCGGTGATGTCAAACTCGGAGGTGGAGTGGGAGACTTCGCTGTAACCCAGGAAGGTGCCGTTGAGCCAGACGTAGAAGCAGGAGTCAACACCCTCGAAGTTCAGGTAGGCCTTGGGGGCATCTGCATTGCCTTCATAGACAAAATCGTACAGATAAGCACCGCAGGGATTTTCATAAGGAACATAGGGAGGGTCTGCCGGGAAGGGATAGCGGATGTTGGTGTACTGGTGCTGGTCGTAACCGTGGTTCTGCCAGACGCTGGGGACGGGGATCATATCCCAGCCGGATGCATCGTAGTTTTCTTCGTAGAACTTATCTTCGAAGTCGTGGATGCACGCGCAGTACCGGAACTTCCAGTTGTCATTTAACAGCTGGAACCGGTCAGAATTCTCCCGGTTCTCCACAAGATCATCCATTCTCTTAGATGCCGGGATGAAGTAGGAGCGGTTAGGAGTTGTGCCTACATGATGGGTATGCAGGTCTTCGAAGTATGCAGGAATGATCATAGATTTCTCCTCCGTTTTTTGTTTTGCCGTTTTTTAACTTCTGGCTGTATTATAGAAATAATTTGCAAAAAAATGAATAAACTAGAATGGACAAAACCTACACAAAATGATACTATGTAGAAAAGTGTAGTTTTCAGTTTCCCTTGTTTTTCCATGTTTTCCGAACAATATCCATGCTCACAAGCATATTGTACAAAAACAGAATAGGAAGATTGTACAATGTATATAAACTCCGGTTACCTGAATAATTCCAGATTGCCTTTCAAGGACAAATCCAAGCCTCTCATTGTGGGCAGCTGCGGTACATACCGCCTGCGCACCAAAGAGCGACTGCCCACCTGGCGTCCCAGAGGCCGTTTGGACTATCAGTTACTGTATGTGGCTTCCGGTAAGACTGTCTTCTATTTTAATGGAGAACCAAAAGAGGTTGCCGCAGGACACATGATACTTTTCCATCCCCGCCAGGAACAGCATTATGAATACTTTGCGGTGGATCGCCCGGAAGTTTATTGGGTACACTTTACCGGCTCTGATGTTAGAAACATCCTGAGACATTATGATATTCCTCTCGACCGCAATGTAATCTACTCCGGTTCCTCTGCTACCTATGCTTATTTGTTCAAGGAAATGATCAATGAGCTGCAAACCTGCCGGACCGGATATCAGGAACTTTTGGAAATGTATCTGCGCCAGATTTTCCTGCTGGTGCAGCGCAGCTGGGAAGAACGGAAACCCACTGTCAGTTCTTACCTGCAGGAAGAAATTGATTATGCCCGGAAGTATTTTAACGAGCATTACAACGAAGATATCAGTATCGAGGAATATGCTCAGTCCAGAGGAATGAGTGTCAGTTGGTTCCTACGGAATTTCAAGCAAATGACTATGAAATCTCCCATGCAGTACATACTGGCCATTCGAATCAATAACGCTGTCAGCCTTCTGGAAACCACGGACTACAATGTGACAGAAATATCCACTATTGTCGGTTATGAGAATCCTCTTTATTTCAGCCGTATTTTCAAGAAGCAGAAAGGTGTTTCCCCTTCTGAGTACCGTAAAATGCTTCAGGGAGAAGCAATAGCCAACAGTTCCAATGAATAAAACACTTATACAAATGCAAAACGACGGTCTGACTTTACAGACCGTCGTTTTGCATTGGAATATTGAAAGAAGGAGAAATAATTGTACTGTTTTAATAAGGGATGTTAGGCTGCCACGGTTTCCGGCCAATAGCTGCGGATCAAAAATATGCAACAGCTGTATATTCTTTTCGCTATGACTTTGAAGCTGCGTTTTATGCAGTACATTTGCGTTTACCATCCCGGCTGAACCTGCGGGAAATACCAGCGTTTCGTGTGGCGTGTAATATTTCAGTTCGCCACTCTCCATGTAAAACAGTTCTATGGCATTGTGCCAGTGCCACGGGACAAATGGCTCACGATAGGAATCCAACTCTGCTTGTGAAGCAATATATGGAAAATCAGGTGTGTCATAAGGGAGCTTTTCCTCTTTGCTACCAACCTGAAATTCAAGGCTGTGGGTGATTTTCATACAAGCACCTCGTATTATTAAAGAGTAGTATTTATACCCCCCTTGTATTATACCGTCTACCATGATATTGGCTGTGAGTTTATAGTAGGCAGGTTTGTTTTGTGGAGTGACCAGTTTTGCAGATGCCATTTTATGAAACCTCCTGTGTTTTGTTTTACAATACAACAATACACGATCAGGGAAAAAAGTGGCAGGCTGCCGTGGAAGGCTACGACAGCCTTGACAACCTGGTTTGGTTGTGCACGGTCATTCCTCAGGATGTTTGTTGTAGTAGTCTGCCAGCCGTCCAAGATTGATATACCATTTTACGCCGGACTGAAACGCCAGACCAGGAACTTCTTTGCAAAGGCGCCGCAGATAGTAGGGTGGCAAGCCCATAAGTTTACTGGCTTGTTTGATGCTGGCAATTTGCGGTAGCACAACTTTTTCCATCTCATACCCAGTTTCTGCCGATGATTCTTTATCCATAGCAGAGATCAGCTCCTTCCTTACATTATTTATATATATTAGAGATAGGGAAATTTTCGTGGATGAATTCCACATGAACAGCGGCCACCGTTAGGCACTGAAGTGCAAAAAATACGGTGACCGCCGTGGTATCTAAAATTCATCACGCATCCTGTTCGACACTACTACCCGGATGCAAGGCGACATTTCAGCCTGGCGTGTGGCGCTCCCGCTTCCTGCTTACTTGGCAGGCCCTCTGCAGTCTTGCGATAGCACTGAGGGACGTATCATGATACCTGTCCTTTCATGGCATCAGTGAGGGTCCAAAACTCACTTGAAGGCGAATGCTGTTCGCTCCACCGTCGCCGGGGTTTCACCTCCTCGGGGCGCGGCATCCTGGCGGCATTCCCTTCCGTGCTGGCCGTCGCTCCGTGGGTTGCGGCCAGACAGGCTGTATGTAGCTGAAATGTCGGATCTTCAATTTTCAAGGTACGCAGGAGACAAACGGGGGAAGTGAAGTTTGTCTCTTATTAACCATTTCAAAAAACGGCAAAAAGCGAACCTGTAGGATCAAACTTTTTTCAGAATGGCCGCCAGCCGCTTCAGACCGCTGCGCAGGGACTTTTGGATCGCCCGTACCGAAACCTGTTCCGCTAGGGCAATCTCCCGGCAGCTTTTGCCGAGGAAGAAGCGGGCGTAGATATGCTGGCTCTGTTTGACAGGGAGTTTGGCGAGGGCCCGGTTGAGCTGCTGGATGGTCAGCTTTTTTTCATAGAGTTCTTCGGGTGTTTCCTCCCGGAAGAGGATATGGTGTTCAATGCCGTCCCCGCAGTCGAGGGAGTAGTAGGCTTTGGCACGGTAACGGCGCAGGGCGACGTTGTTTTCCTCGCGCACAAACTGTTCCAGCGCGTCAGCTACTTCGTCGGAAACGAGAAGAATGGTGTCCTCTCCCTCATGGAGTGGATGAGCATAATATTTTGTAAGATCAATGGATTTCATGAAAGGGTACCTCCGTCTGATTTTGTCGTTCATGAGAAAGGCAAAACCAGAACGGCGGCCCGCGGGGAAAGATGATAAAAAAGAAAGCCTTTAGTAACGACCTTGCCGGACAGCTTCTGTGTAGCAGAAGGGACAGGCGTGTAGACGTGTTGCTAAAGGTTGCAAAGAGGGGCGTGTTGTGAATGTATACGCAGCTACACGGACCCCCTCTCAGATTGGCTCAATAAAAAAGAAGGACGGCATGGTATTTCACCATGCCGTCCTGTGCATGTTCGTCCGCTTCCCAGTGGGCTTGGATGGGGGCGGCCTCATTATCCTTTACTTATTTTGCGTAGATCTGCGGTCATATTTCAGCAGGAGCAGCAGAAGGAGCGCACCAAAACTGGCTGCTGTTATGAGAAGACAGAGCCCCAGTGGGAATGGATCCGCCGTCTGCGGGATCGAAGAAGGCTGCGTGATGGAGTCCGGCTCAGAAATTTCGGAAACATTCTGCGCGGTGACAGCTTTCTTGTCGTCGGGCCGGGAGGTTGTCTGCCCGCTGTCTCCCTGATCTGGCTGCTGAGGTTCCGCAGGGGTGGGTTGCTCCGGATCGGAGGGGTCACCACCTTCCTCTGGGCTGTCAGGCTCGTCTGGATCGACGGGAGGTTCCGCTTTGTCCGTGAATACCAGTTCTATAGTTCTGGTGGTTTCACCCCGGAAAAAGTCAATGACAAAGTTCAGTGTAACAGTACCCTCCTGCTTGGCAGTCAGCGTGTTACCGTCCAGTATGGCGCCGGCGGTGTTTTCGGCAATCGTCCATTTATAACGGAACAGGTCACTGTTGCCGTCACCGCCCGTAGCTGCAAACCCTAAGTCCACAGCCTGGCCCACTAGGAACTGCATGGCAGTCTCCGAATATTCAGTACCGTTCACGGTCAGAGTCAGTTTTTCATTGGTGTTGGGAGGTCCGACCAGGACTTTTACATCCTGGAAGATCGTCTCATCCACAGCTGACTGAATGCGGATGCTGCCGTTGACGGTTTCCACACTATCGGCTTTACCATATTCCACAAATTTGCCTTCATGAATGGCAATAGTGCCTTCGTTATCTACCGTGATCCAATCCTTCAATTCATCCGAAACGGTGTAGGTCACCGTCTGGTCAGCGGCAGTAGGATAAACGGTGGGGAAAAGTTTGGCGGTGGCGCTCAGCGCACCTTCCACCGGCACCAGTTTGATGCCGTCCACCGCGTTCAGGTTGACGCAGTTGACCGTATATTCGATACTGGCCGGGGCTACCGAAGTGCCATACACCGAGAAGTTGTCGATGGATGTGGTCCAGGAGGCAGCCGAGCGGAAGTAGTGGGAGAACACGAGGGCCCCCACATTGTCTGCATAGTCAACCGTAGGATCCATGGGCAGGTCAGAGACTGTCTGGCTCTTGGAAGGATCTGCTGCATCGGTGACGGTGAAGCTGATCGTCCGGCCGGTGAAATTCAGAGTAACCCGGATGTGATAGATCTGGTCATCACCGGTCAGCAAGCCATCCAGTTCCTCACAGTCGGCAAAGGTAGCTGCATTGGGGCCCAGACCTCCGTGGATGTAGTTGAAGTTCTTGCCGCTGCTGGGGAAGGCCGTGGAACCATCCTTATAGTAATAGGCCATGGGGGCCTGCTTGCCGTCCAGTGTGGGGAAGGCTGCCAGCGCCAGCCAGGAGTTGCCGTTGGCATCCTCCAGCGAGATGTGGGCACCGCGGTAGTGGGTATCCGGGGTGAAATGGCCTACGTTCCAGTCGAAATCTACCACGACGGTATCGCCGCTGACGGCGGAAAATTTGCGCCGGTTCTGAGAGGTGGCGCTGCCGGTGCTGCTGCTGACTTTTGCCTGCAGCGACTGTCCTTCGATCCCGTTTTCCACCACTGCAAAGGTGAAGGTGTTCCCATCGGTGAAACCACCGCTGGTATCAGGCATATAGTTTTCCCAGTCATCACTGATCACCGGCACATGGACAACGGCGGAGTCGGTAAAACCGCCATCGGCAGCCACAGCGGTGATGGTGGCGATACCACCCTGGTGTGCGGTGACCACGCCATTGGCGTCCACTGTTGCCACTGCCTCGTTGTCACTGGTCCAGGTCACATCGGTGTTGGTCGCCAGATCGGGGGTAAAGTGAGCGGTCAGTTGATAGACTGGCTCAGCGTCACCACGGCCCGCTGCATCGGGGGAAAAGTAGTTGGAGCGGATCCAGACTTCATCTTCGGACAGTTCCATGCCGGTGGCCGGGATGGGGTCGCTTTGCACGACCACCGTGCAGGAAGCAGTAACGCCGCTTCCGTCGTTGGCGGTGGCCGTTACGGTGCCAGTACCTTCTGCCAGCGCTGTGACGGTACCATTCTGATCCACCGAAATGTAGGCTTCGCCGCCAGGCTCCACGCTCCAGGTGACGGATGGATCATGGGCGTTTGCCGGTGTGACCGTCACGGACAGGGTCTTGCTGCTGCCGGTCTGGATGGCCATGACACTGTGGGAGAGCAGCAGCTGTTCCACCAGGATCGGGGTCACCTCCACGGTGATAGTATCGGAGATGGCAGGGTACTGGTCGGAAGCTGCGGTGATCTGAACCGTGCCGGGGGTAAGGGCCGTCACTTTTCCGCTGGCGTCCACCGTCGCCACAGCGGTGTTGCTGCTGGTCCAGTTGATCTTGTAGAAGGTCGCATCGGAGGGGGTCAGTATTGCCTGCAACTGCAGTGTACGGCCGGAGCGCACGGTGGTATCCCCTTGGATCTTTACCCCGGTGAGGGGCGTTTCGATGATCTCGACGGTGAATTGCAGTTCCGGACCACCGTCTGCCGCGGCCGCTTTTACCTGCACCTGTCCGGCTGCACGGGTGTCCAGCTGTACGACAGGGATGGTCTTGGAGGAGGAAAGTTCTGTGGCCAGTGTGCGCATGACCGTATCCTCGGTCTGCCAGGTATCCCCGTACCAATGAGCGATATCTGCGTTGTTCATGGTCCAGCACACCTCACGGCCGGAAGGGTCTCCATCCAGCGCTGTGGTGAACTGGATGGCATCATAGGGGGCGGCGTTCAGGGTCATACCCTCCGTTACAGTGCCGGTTTCGACTTCCTGGCCGTTGTGCAATAGGCGGTAGGTCACAGTTATGCCGCTGGCTGCTACAGGTTCGCCTACGGTCACCTGTACAGTGTCCGAGATGCTGCCCACGGTGGCGGTGATGGTAGCAGTGCCCGGTTTGCACCCTTCCACCACGCCGCTCTCATACACTCGGGCGATGGAAGGATCGCTGGAGGTATATATGACGCGGTACTGGCTGAGAAGTGCGTTCTCCGGTGCGATGGTCTGATGTAGCCGCTTCCGTTCCCCCACCGCCAAGGTAACGGTATCCTGGGAAAGGGTGATGGAGGAGGCCTGGGCGACGTTGTGGGTGTCGGCGGTGGAGCTCAGCGGGGTATAAACACTGCTGCTCACTGCCTTGGAAGCGCCGCGGTGGAGATAGGCGTACAGGCCCTCGGTCATATCGCCGGACTTGCCCGGCTGGCTGCTGCCCATCTCCTGGATGGAAGTGTCTCCGCCATTGAACAGCGAGCGCTGTGTATCGCTGATGGCTTCGCCCAGTTTGTGTCCGGCTCCGTACACGCCGATGGCTTCACTGTTCCAGTAGTAGAATCCGCGGGTCACGCCGGTGGGATTGGGCACATCCATGGGGGCCTGAATATAGTCCAGCAGATAATTGTATTGGCCGTTGGGGCTGATGTCAAAATATTTGGTCAGGCCCATGCGGGCACCATCTGAACCGATCATATCTCTTTTTGCGGTGTAGGAAAATCCGGTTTCCACATTGATATAATCGTAATCAGCCAGAGTGTCGTTCGCAAGGGCGGCTTTCATCATGGTCAGCTGGACCGAGGTATCCCGTCCGCCGTACAGGGAGAAGCCCATGCCGTCGAATTCGGCACCATATCCCAGCAAGCGGCCGAAGAAGCTATCCAACTGTTTGGGGTCATACCCTGTGTTCGTGTGGATGGTATTGATGGCGCCCGGGTATACCTTGCGCACGGCGCGGCTGGAGGCGGTGATGATGGCCGCATGGTTCTGCGAGATACCGCTCGCCACAGGGAACAGCAGTCCGCCGTTCTGTTCGTTGCCGTTTTTCACGGTGATGATGTTATCCACCCCGGCTGCTTTCATATCGGTGAGGAAATCATACACATAGTTGTAGACAGCAGTCTCCAGCATCTGAATATCCGGGTTGGAAAGGTTCCCCTCATAGTCAGATTCCAGCCATTCATAGGGCATGTGGGCCTTGGCGGCGCTGATCCAGGTATCGCTATAGTGGAAGCTGGGGGAGAAAGTCATGCCCAATTCTTGGCAGCGCAGGGCCAGGGCGGTGGTATGGGTCTCGTCAAAATAACCGATGACCTGCTGCCGCCCGGTAACATATTCGCCATCGAAGCCGGTAACGGTGGTGCCCAGGTGGGTCAGCGCGTCCCAGGTATAGACTTCGTTACCGGAGTGGACGAAGATCATCGCCATGACCGAGTTGACGCCGTGGTTGGACAGGATTCGCAGGGCATCCTGCTGTACGCCGTTGGCAAAATACTTGCCGCCGCAATCCTCGATCACCTGCAGGAAGGACATGTCCGCCCCTTTGATATAGGTGTTGTCTACCTGGAACACATCAAAGTTGTCCACATAGGCAAAGTGCGAACCGTTGGAAGTCCAGTCATCGGCCAGATGGGTGGTATCTACCTGGTCGGGGTTCGGGCGCTGCCAGCCGTTGGGGTAGGGGGTTTCGCTGCCGAAGGTGTTTTCGTATACGGTGACGGAATCCTTGTATGCCTCGTCAAAGATCGTGTTGGCATACAGCTCCACCTGGGTCTGCTCCGGCCCGGTGTGGAAGGCGATGGTCACCAGCGAATAACCCGCTGTGGCAGAAGGCGCCTGCCGCAACACAGTGCCGTCCGCGCCACGTACGCCCAGATTGACGCGGTTGCCAGTGGAGGTGCGTTCCACCAGCAAGCCCATCAGGGTGCTGCCGTCCAGGCTGTACTGTTCGGTGGAGGTAAAGGTATCCTCCAGGTCCACCTTCATACGCACGGTGGCAATGTAGTCGGTATCCGGCTGCACCGCAATGGTCTGGCGCACCTCGCTCTGGTCAGCCAGCTGTACGGCCTGGCTGCCGGTATCCGCAGCATCGGTCAGGGCAACCGTGCCGGTGGTCTGCCAGCCCTCCAGGCCGGATTCAAACCCCCAGTTGGTCACAGGGTTATTGTCATCGGCGTCCAGTGTGATCTGGATGTCGTCGATACAAAGGCCATCGGTATCATTGACAAAGGTCAGCGTCATCTGACCGTTATAGACCAGAACATTGCGATGGGCTGCCTGCACCCAGCCACTCTGGCCGGAGAGGGCGTTGTCCAGCTTGAGCACCGAGTCAGGGCCGCCGGTGCCGCTGACTGTCATGCGCCCGCCGCTGGCGCTGCCCTTGGCCCACAGGCTGACGGTGTAGCTGCCCTGCGGCAGATCGTTGACAGTGATGGAAGCACTGCCGTCTTTGTTGATGGTCAGACCGTTGGAACCGCCGTGAGCGTCCGCTGTGACAGAGGCGTTGGATAACGTCCAAGCGGCGGTATCCGATTCTTCAAAGGTAAATTCGGTCTGGCTGGTGCCGGATGGTTCATAAGGATCTTCCGGTTCTGGCTCGGGCTCCGGCTCCGGTTCCGGCTCCGGTTCAGGTTCCGGCTCAGGCTCGGGCTGGTCTGATTCGGGAGCGAAGGACAGGTCATAGAGCAGGATGTCCGAAGCATTGACGGCATACACCGCAAAACCGTACACATGACCGGCTTGCAGGGACATTGTGCCACTGTCGCTGCCGGAAGTCGTTTCCACAGCGGCCAGCGGGTCGCCGGTTTTCTGCAACTGGGTCAGGTCTGCGGCTGCCAGTTCCACTTCGCCCAGATCCGCCGTGTAGATGCGGGCTTTGGGTTTTCCGCCACTGAGTGTGGCGGAGAGCGACATCTGGATGGTGCCGTTCTGCGCTGGCTTGACCAGCAGATACCGTCCGGTGGAAGCTGCTGTTATGCCATCATCACTGACGCCGTAGCCGGCAAGGTGAAGCCCGCTGGCATCGGTGTGATCGCCGGCCGCCATGCCAAGACGCAAGGCGGGGGCATTTTCCCCGGAGGGAGCGGCGTCATAGATGGCCGAAGTTTCCACGGCGGTAGTCTCACCAAAAGTCCAGCGATAGGCGGTATGGCTGTCATCCCAGGCGCCGGTCACTGCATCGCCGGCAGGGGCCGGCGTTTCACCGCTGCCCGAACCGCCTTCTTCTCCGCCTCCGCCGGGACCACCCGGCACCTCGATGGTGAGCAGCCGCAGGTCGGTGATCTGCGCCGGGGAATCATTGTATGTGACAAAGCCGTATACATGGCCGGCGGTCAGTGATAACTGCCAGGTAACGGGGTCCGAAGCGGTGGCTGTGCCTATTTCGGTCCCGTTTTTGTTCAGGCCGCTCAGGTCGGCAGCAGCCTCCACCGAATCCAATTCCCCAAGATCCTGGTAATAGATCCGGCATTTGCGGTTGTTGGAAGCTTTGTCAAACCGGACGCAGATCTCCAGTGTACCGCTTACCGCCGGGCGGACCAGCAGATAGCGTCCGCTTTCGGCGGCGCTGGCAAAGCCCTTGGTGTCGTCGGGTTCCAGGCAGCCGGCACCGGTAAAGGCGATGCCGCCGGAGGAGATGCTGTCCCCTGCAGCCAACCCCGCCCGGATGGAAGCATACGCATCGCTGTAGGAGACAGCGGTGGGGCTTTCCCCCGCAGCCATCTCGCCAAACTGCCAGATGTAGGCCGTCGCTTCCTTGTCATAGTTGCCGTAAATCGCGCCTGGCGGGTTTTCCCCCTCTGCCAATGCCGTTACCGGCAGGCAGAGGACCAGGAACAGCGCCGCCATCAGCAGGCTCAGTGCTTTTTTCATTCCTCGGCTCTCTCTTTCTGTTGAGCTGTTTTTTCACCCGTTGAAGGTCTCGAATTCATCCATGCAGAACCGCTTGTGCATAAAGCGGTAGCGGAACCGTACCAGTTCGTTTTTGGCCAGCACATCCTCCTCGGTGCCAGTGTATTGGCAGCGGATGCAGTAGTATTCCTTCTTGTCCTCGTCGTAGAACATGTCGATGTCCAGATCCCGCATAAAGCAGGAGGGGCAGCGGTAGTTCAGTCTTCCCTTGCCAGCTTGAGCCATGTGGTGAATGCCTCCTTCTCTTTGATGGTGCCCTTGTACCCAAGGGTGAACATGGGGCTGAATGCGTAGCCCTCCTTGTAATAACCGGCGGCATCGCGGCCGCTTGCCGTCATCGAGACGACGGTGCGGATGGGCGGTACCACCGCCCGGACCTGCTCAGCCCCGGGAACCACGCACTCCCGGCAGAGGTAGGAGTAGTCCAGCTCATGGTTGTCGCCGTCCTTGTCGGCGTACAGGCGGATGCCCGTCATATCCTCGGGGTATTCGGTGGTGCCGTAGCAGGCCACCATGTACTCGTCGATTTCGATCTCCGCGTCGGGGTCGCTCATCTCCAGGATGCGGCGGTCGATGCGGATGTCGCTCTCCCCTTCCACAAAGGTGAGTACTGTCTGCAGCGTGAGGGAGCAGTCAGAAAAGCGGATCTCCACCGGGTCCAGGATCAGTTTACGGGCAGTCCGACCGTTTTCCAGCGTTTCCGCACGGAAATGGGCGTGGGTGCGGCAAAGGCAGAGGTCCACCTCCTCACCGTTGTGGCGTAACTTGGCCGAGCGGACGGTGCCCTCCCCCGCATAGTGAGTGAAGTATCCGGCACGGTATTTTTCCTGGATCAGGAAGGGGTAGGAGCAGTCCTGCACGTGGGGTGTGCCGATACCCACCGGCCATTCCAGTTTGGCAGCGTAAGGGCGCAGGTCCACAATGGCACCGCCCTGGTCCATGTTGACGCAGGCCCGCATAAAGGGGTCGCAATACCAGAACAGCTGCTTGTCCGACCCGTAGAGGATGTCCCGCCAGAGCGCACACTCGGGGGTGGTGTAGCCATGGGTCTGGCGGTAGAACCCGGCAAACTCGCTCATGGTCATATCGGTGAGCTTGCCCTCCTGTTTCAGCTTGCCATAGTAGGCGCAGCCCTCCTCGTAGGAGTGGAGCAGCAGCTCGTAGGGGGCTTCCCACCGGCCCATTTTGTTCATCCAGCCCGGGCCTACGAACATCATGTTGTAGGCGTAGCCGTCGTTGAACTTTTCCTGGTAGCGGTACTGGTCGATCAGGTTGTACAGGTAGGGGAACTCCCAGGTCTTGGTGTCATAGATCATCCCCCGCAGCACATTCTGGGGATGGGTGCCGAAGTTAGAACCGTTGCCGTCGTAGCAGGCGATCAGATCCCGGGACAGATGGGGGATGGCCACGATGCCGCTGTCCTCCGCCTCGTTGGCGGCAGGGGCGTGGGTGTTGGCCCTGGAGGGGATCCAGGGGGCCCAGGGGCCGCCGTCGAACAGGGTGTACCAGCTGTTGTTGCAGGTGTGGTAGGCTTTGGGGCCTTCCTCCCAGCAGGTGGCCACGGCGCATTGGATTGTGGGGTACTTTTCCTTGATGTAGTTGATCAGCGGGGCGTCCATATAGTAGCTGCCGGTGGAGGCGGGGTAGAAGCCGAACCGGTCATAGAATTTGCCGAACACATCGTCTACGATCTGCTTCTTGGTCTCCAGATCGAACATCCAGATGCAGAAATCCTTGGTGCGGTACTTTTTGCGGAACTCCTCGCAGGAAAGGCCCAGCAGCGTGGAGCCGATCTCATCGCCATACACCTCATGGTCGTGTTTGGCCAGGGCCACCGCCTCGTCGTTGAACAGGCTGGCGTAGGTCATCTGGATGGTGGTCTTCAGCCCGTTCTTGTGGGCGATGGCCTGCTGGGTCTTGAAGATATCCAGGCTTTCGGTCAGCAGGGTCTTGCGTCCCAGATCCTCCTCCTTGCCCTGGCCGGTGACCTTTTCGGCGTACTCCGGCACCATCTCCGGGCGGTGGATCAGATTGAGGATGAATTTCGATTCCATATACACACTCCTTTGTATTTGTGATCTAAGGCAACACCGCACAGTTCACACCTGGCGGTTTGGTACACGTCACACTGTCCATTGCACGCCATCTGCGTCGAGAAAATGCTCGGGTATACATCCAGTATTCCCTGCGCTTTTCTCTTGGCATCTGACGTGCCCTGGCCGTCGTGCCGCGCACCAGAATTATGCGATGTTACCCTAGGTTACTTCCCTGGGGACCGTCGGAAGAAGGGGCCGCAGGGCTTCGGTCAGGGTCCGGGCCATGGCGGTATGGGCGGCGGGGCCGGGGTGGTCGTCGGCGGCCCGCTGGCTTGGGGGTACGGCGGGCAGCGGGACGTAGAGGGCGGTGTCGCCGGTAAGCTGGCCGTACTGCCGGATGGCCTCCCGGATGCAGGGCTCCATCACCCGGGTGGAGGTGCCGTAGCACCAGACCAGACGCGCCCGGGGAACGCACTGGTGCAGATGCTGCAAAAAGGTAGTTCCGGCGGCGGTAAAACAGGCGGCGGAGGGGGCGTCGGGCAGACCGTCGGGCCCGGCACGCAGGGCAAAACCGTCCTTCCAGGGGGCGGACCGCAGAGCGGAGGCATCGTTGTTGCCCAGATGGACCACCACGATGTCGGGCTGCCAGGAAGAAAAGTCCTGGGGCTCCCGGGCGCCCAGGGCTTCCGTCCCGGCGTCGGGCAGCAGCCCGCAGACGGCGTCGTAGTACAGCGGCATCGCCTTGGTGCGGTCGTTGTCCCACCCGGTGCACAGCCCCCAGCCATTCTGGGACAGGATGCGCAGGTCCGCGTTCAGATCCCGGGCCGTCCGCACCGCATAAAGGCCCTGGGTGGAAAAGACCATGGAAAGGGCGCCGTGCAGTCCGGACCCGCCCGCCAGCCCCTCCCCGCTGGAGATACTGTCGCCGATCACCTCAATTTTGTAAGGGCGGAGCGGTACGGCGCGCAGCGTCCCCTCGCAGAGGATCGTGTCCAGCGTCAGCAGGGAGCGCGGGTCCCGCGCCATGGGCTGGGTCTCCTTGAACAGCTGCACCCTGTGCCAGCTGCCGGCGGGCATATCCCGCCAGACGGTCACCCGGTTTCGGCCCCGTTCCAGGGGTTGGCGCAGCACGGTGGCGCCGTCCACCTCCACCCGCACCCAGGGCTCCCGGGTGGAAAAGTCCGCCCGCAGCACAAAGGTCAGGGAACGGGCGCAGGTCTCCAGCTCTACGCCGGAGGCCGCCCAGAACAGCGGCAGCGGCCGCCGTTCCAGCGTGCGCCCGTGGCGCAGGATGCGCGGGTCCAGCGGGGAGATAGCCTGCATCATTCTGCGGCCTCCTTCCCCGGCTGCGGGACGAAGGTCACGCAGCGGCAGCGGCGCAGCAGCGGCCCGGGGCCGGTTTGGGGCAGGGTGCAGTCCTGGAACTGTACATCGCGCACCTCGTAGCCGGGCTCGTCGAAGCCCTCCACCTCCACCGGGCGCACCGTCTGCCAGGCCCCGTCCACCAGGGCGCGGCCCGTCAGGGTCAGCCCGGAGAAGGAAAAACCGGAAAATTCCGGCGGGTGGGGGGCAGGGACGCCGTCGTTGTTGTAAGGCACGGCGTGGATCAGCACCCGGGGCACCCGGCAGTCCCGCACGGTGATGTCCCGCACATAGCCGCCCCGCTGGGGCGTGCCCTTGATCTCGATGCCGTAGGCGGAGTTGTCGATGTCGCAGTCCCAGATCTGTACCCCCTCCACGCCGCCGCTCATCTCGCTGCCGATGGCGATGCCGTGGCCCAGCTCGCTGGTGCAGTCAAAGATGCGGATGTCCCGGGCGGGGCGGCCGATGCGGTTGCCCTCGGGGTTTTTGCCAGACTTGATGGCCACCATGTCGTCCCCGGTGGCGAACCGGCAGGCGAACAGCGTGCAGCGCTGGCTGGAATCGGGGTCCCAGCCGTCGCCGTTCCACACGCCCTCCGAGCGGAAGGTGCAGTGGTCGGTGACGATGTCCTGGCAGTAGATCATATGGACGTTCCAGCAGGGGCCGTCCTCCAGGGTCAGGCCGGAGATGCGCACGTCGGCGCAGTTGCTCAGGTTGATGAGCCGTCCTCGCACCCGGCCGGGGATGGTGTTTTCGTTCTCGCAGCTGGCCACCAGGGCGGCGTTCTTTTCCAGGTACGCCTGCAGCTGCTGCCGTTCCCTTTCTATGGTGGCCAGGGCCAAAGCGCGGCCGCCGCCCCGGATGGTGCCATGGCCATAGATACGCACATGGCGGCAGCTGGGCCCGTCCTTGTGGCAGAGGCAGCCCAGGTTCAGCAGGCTCTGGTAACACTCCTGCTCGATACCCTCGAACCGGGACCAGATCCGCGGGGTGTAGTCGTCGGGGTCCCGGCTGCCCTGCAGCACCGCCCCCTCCTCCAGATAGAGCGCCATATCACTGTGCAACCGCAGGGCGCCGGTGAGAAAGACCCCGGCCGGAAGGTAGACTTCCATATTCCGGCCGCAGGCGTCGATGGCCGCCTGAAGGGCCTTGGTGTTCAGGGTCTTGCCGTCCCCCACAGCGCCGAAATCCCGCGCATCCAGCCGGGGCAGCCGTGGTTCGGTGGAGGCCCGGCTGGTTCCCAGGGACTGGCCATCCAGCCAGACTTCCAGGGTGTATTCGGTAGAGGGGGCAAGTCCCGTCAGGGTGCAGTGGGTGTGGGGCACCGTCACCGGAAAGCGCCCCCCGGCGCAGACCTCGTAACGGCAGTCCGCCGGTGCACCGGCGGGTTTGTCCCAGTAGAGGGTCAGGGTATCGGCGGTGGCGCAAACGCAGATGGGCGTATCGTCCATGGCAGGCTCTCCTTTCGGCGGCAGGTCCGCAGCCCCGCCGTACGGGATGTTTTTTCCCAATTGTAGCAGAGGCCACCGTCGCCGGAAAGGTAAAAAACCGGCTTGTGCCGTGCACAAATCCGGGCATTCCGCCGGTCGGGCTGGACACCGCAGTTTTGGCGAACTTCTGCCGCAGTTTTGGCTAGTGCGGCCGGATTTTCCCGGGTGTATGATGCAGAAAAAGCAAAAACCAGGGAGGTTTTATCATGCAGCATCGACCCCATGAAGCCCAGGTCTGGTCCAAGACCGTCACCATCCCCACTTACGGCGTGGGCCAGCCCGACAAGAACCCAATGTTCCTGGAAAAGCGTGTCTACCAGGGTTCCTCCGGCAAGGTCTACCCCTACCCGGTCATTGACAAGATCCTGGACGAAAAGCAGGACAAAGAGTACACCGCTGTCTTTTTGGAGAACGACTACCTCAAGGTCATGATTCTGCCCGAATTGGGCGGCCGCATCCAGCGCGCCACCGACAAGACCAATGGCTACGACTTTGTCTACTACAATCATGTGATCAAACCGGCGCTGGTGGGCCTGCTGGGCCCCTGGATCAGCGGCGGCATCGAGTTCAACTGGCCCCAGCACCATCGCCCCACAACCTTTGCCCCCACCGACTGGCAGATACTGGAGAATGCCGACGGCTCCAAGACGGTGGAGTGCAGCGAGGTGGACCAGATGTACGGCACCAAGGGCAAGGTGTCCTTCACCCTCTACCCCGACAAGGCCTACATCGAGGTCAAGGGCCAGCTGTACAACCGCACGCCGCTGCCCCAGACCTTTTTGTGGTGGGCCAACCCGGCAGTGCCGGTCAACGACAACACCCAGTCCATCTTTCCGCCCGATGTGAACGCGGTGTTTGACCACGGCAAGCGGGCGGTCAGCGACTTCCCCATCGCCACCGGCATCTACTACAAGCATGACTACGGCGCCGGGGTGGACATTTCCCGCTACAAGAACATCCCGGTCCCCACCAGCTATATGTGCGCCCACTCGGACTATGACTTTGTGGGCGGCTACGACTACGGCGTGGGCGCGGGCATCCTGCATGTGGCCGACCACCATGTCAGCCCCGGCAAAAAGCAGTGGACCTGGGGCTGTGGGGATTTCGGCCAGGCATGGGACCGCAATCTGACCGACGCGGACGGCCCCTATGTGGAGCTGATGACCGGCATGTACTGCGACAATCAGCCCGACTTCACCTGGCTGGCCCCCTATGAGGAAAAGGTGTTCACCCAGTACTTCATGCCCTACAAGGCGGCGGCTCAGGTCAAGAACGCCAGCAAGGAGGCTGTTCTCGACCTGGAGGTGCAGGACGGCCGGGCCAGGGTCACCGTTTATACCACCCAGCCCTTCCCCGCCGCCCGGGTGCTGCTGACGGCGGACGGTGCGCCCCTGTTGGACCGCAGCGCCGACCTCTCCCCCACCCAGGTCTTTACCGCCGAGGTGCCCTTCACCGGCAAGGAAACCGTCCTGACCCTGGCGGTGTTCACCGCCGGCGGACGGGAGCTGCTCCGCTATACGCCGCGCCCCAAGACCATCGAGAAGATCCCCGACCCCATGCCCCCGGCCAAGCAGCCAGAGGAGATCCAGACGGTGGAGGAACTGGTGTTCACCGGCCAACACATCGAGCAGTACCGCCACGCCACCTACCTGCCGGCCCCCTACTATCAGGAAGCCCTGCGCCGGGACCCCGGCGACAGCCGCGCCAACACGGCCTACGGCATGCTGCTGCTGCGCCGGGGTCGCTTTGCCGGTAGCGAGCCCTATTTCCGCGCCGCCATCGCCCGGCTGACAGAGCGCAACCCCAACCCCTATGACAGCGAGTCCTACTATGGCCTGGGACTGGCCCTGTTCTACCAGGGCCGGGAGGCGGAAGCCTACGACGCCTTCTACAAGGCTACCTGGACCGCCGCCCAGCAGGAGATGAGCTTTTACTATCTGGCCTGCATCGACGCCCGGCGCGGGGAATACGCCCTGGCGCTGGAGCATGTGGAGCGCAGCCTGGTGAAAAACGGGCACAGCCTGAAGGCACGGGCCCTGCGTGGCCTGCTGCTCCAGGCCCTGGGCCGGGACGCCGAGGCCAGGACCTGGCTGCAGGAAAACCTGCGGCTGGACGGTTTTGACTACACCTCCCGCCTGGCGCTGGGTGACACCGACACCGCCCTGCGGCTGATGGGCGGCCGCCCCTCCACCTTTGTGGAATGTGCCATCGACCTGGCCGAGGCAGGCTTCTGGCAGAAGGCCGCCGATCTGCTGGACCGTTGCCCTGCGCCCACGCCTGTGGTATACTATCACAAAGCGCTGTATGCCGCCCGGTTCGACGCGGCCCGCAGCCAGGCGGCGCTGGCCGAAGCGGCCGGGGCCTCCAGCCTCTACTGCTTCCCCAACCGGCTGGAGGACATCGCGGCCCTGCAGTTCGCCATGGAACACAACCCCGCCGACGCCAAGGCCCCCTACTACCTGGGCTGCCTGTGGTATGACCGCCGCCAGTACGACGATGCCATCGCCTTGTGGGAGCGCAGCGCCGGATCGGACGGGCGTTTCCCCACGGTGTGGCGCAACCTGGCCCTGGCTTACTACAACAAACGGGGCGACGGCGCCAAGGCCCTTGCCAGCCTGGAAAAAGCCTACGCCCTGGACGAAGGGGACGCCCGGGTGCTGCTGGAACTGGATCAGCTGACCCGCAAGCTGGGCCATACCCCCGCCCAGCGGTTGGCCTTCCTGGAGGCGCACCTGGATACCGCCCTGCGCCGGGACGACCTGTATGTGGAGTATGTGACACTGCTCAATGACCTGGGCCGCTATCAGGATGCCTACGACCGCATCATGGCCCACACCTTCCATCCCTGGGAGGGCGGCGAGGGCAAGGTGACCACCCAGTACGCGGTGGCCCTGACCCAGCTGGCCCGGCAGGCTCTGGCCGCCGGGCAGCCCGCCCTGGCCAAGGAACTGCTGCAGAAGGCCCTGGTGTTCCCCCACAACCTGGGCGAGGGCAAGCTGGAGGGCGCCAAGGACAACAACATCTACTACTACCTGGGCCTGGCCGAGCGCGCCCTGGGCCAGGAGGCGGAGGCCGCCGCCCACCTGCGCCGGGCCGCCGCCGGGGATGAGGAACCCGCCAGCGCCCTCTACTACAACGACCAGCCCGCCGACCTGATCCTCTACGAGGGATTGGCCGCCCGGGCCCTGGGGGACGAGGAGCGGGCGTCCAGCCGGTTCCACAAGCTGATCTCCTACGGCAAGAAACACTACTACGATGAGGCGCACATCGATTACTTCGCGGTATCGCTGCCCGATCTGCAGCTCTTCGACGAGGACCTGACCCAGCGCAACCGCGCCCACTGCGAATACCTCATCGGTCTGGGCAGCTATGGTCTGGGCGATGCCGCCACTGCCGCCCGCTGCTACGAGGCTGTGCTTTCCATCGACGCCGCCCACCAGGGCGCCCTGCTGCACAGGGCTCTGCTGGGGTAAACCATCACCCGGGGAGGGGTGCCCATGTTTTCCTGTGAACCGCTGGTCACACCCGGTTCCCGCTATTACAACTACGCCGCCGGGGCCCTGGCCCGGTCCAGCCTGCTCTGCCTGCAGTGCATCGGGCTCTTCACCTACCTGCCCGGCTACCAGCTGGCCCGCCGTTCCTACGACAGCTTTCTGCTGGAGGTGATCCTGGACGGCGAGCTGGAGGGAGAGAGCGACGGCAGACCCTTTCGGGCGGTGCGCGGCAACGCTGTATTGCTGGACTGCTACCGTCCCCACCGCTACGCCTCCGCCACCGGGTGGCAGGCGCTGTGGCTGCACTTTGACGGGCCCGGCGCCCGGGGCTACTACGATTGGATCACCCGGCCCGGCGGTCCCGTGCTGGCCCCCGAAAACTTTGAGGAACTGCACCGCAGTCTGGCAGGATTGTTCCAGCAGTTCGACAACGGCCCCATTCCCGGTGAGGGGCAGATGGCCCGGGAGATCGCCGGGGCGCTGGGGCTGCTGCTGGACCCGCCGGAAACGCCCCCGGGCAGCGGCGGGCTGGACAGGGTGCTGCGCACCATCAACGAAAACCTGCATTGGGAACTCTCGGTGCGGCAGCTGGCGGAGCAGGCCCATTTCAGCGAGTATCACTTTATCCGGCTGTTCCGCAGCCAGGTGGGCATGACACCGCGGCAGTACATCATCACCGCCCGCATGGAACGGGCCCGCCACCTGCTCAAGACCACCGACCTGCCGCTGGAGACCATCAGCGAGCAGGTGGGCTACACCTCCGACAGCGTGTTCTGCACCCAGTTCAAGCGCCGCTACGGGGTGACCCCAACCGAGTACCGCCAAACTTGATACCTGACAGAAAACCGCCCGGGCAGCCTTACGGCTGCCCGGGCGGTTCGCTGTTGTGGTTTTATGACGGACCGGCTTTGGCTTTCATGGCCTCGTAGAGGGCCAGGTCGTCTAGGTGGTTCTCCATATTGGTGATGAGCACCACCCGCGCCTGGGCGGGGGTGTAGAGCACCTGGCGCTGCCAGGTGTAGAAGTAGGGGCCGTCCCCCTGGTTGCGCAGGCAGCCCATCAGGGTGCTGCCGTCCAGGCTATACTGTTCGGTGGAAGAGAAGGTGTCCTCCGTATCCACCTTCATGCGCACAGTGGCAATGTAGTCGGTGTCCGGCTGCACGGCGATGGTCTGGTGCACTTCGCTCTGGTCGGCCAGCTGTACAGCCTGGCTGCCGGTATCGGCGGCATTGGTCAGCGTGACCGTGCCTTTAGTCTGCCAGCCATCCAGACCGTCTTCAAAGTTCCAGTTGCTGACGGGATTGTTGTCGCTGGCGTCCAGTGTGATCTCGATGTCATCGAGGGAAAGACCGTCTGTGTAGTTGACAAAGGTCAGTGTCATCTGGCCGTTGTAGACCAGGACATTGCGGTGCGCGGCTTCTAAAGCGCCAACTTTTCCAGGTATATAAAAAGAATTTCGGAAAATATCAAACTTTTCGACTTGGCCCTTCCAAAAGAATACGTCTCGAATTGTACAAGCTGCACAATTCGAGACGTATTTTACGTTCCAAGGTTCTCCCTTTACCCGGCTACAAATTCAGCGAACCTCGTTTTCCCATCACTTTCGCATGCTTCTTTCCTGTACGGATGGGGATCATTGTGGCAAAAGCGGGCGCAGGGCGTCCGACAGGATTTTTGCCACGACGGTATGGGCCGCGGCGGAAGGATGGTTGTTCGCTCCGATTTGTTCCGATGGCGTAGGAGGAAGGGGCACATACTGTACCGTATCCCCGCTTTCACCGGTATACCGGCGGATGGCTTCCATAATGTAGGGTTGCATCACCTGGCCAAACATGCCGTATGCCCAGACCAGACGCGCGCCCGGGTTGCAACGGCGCAGTTTCTTTAAAAAAGCAACGCCGCACTGCACAAAACGTTCCGCCGTTTCCGTGTCAGGAAGTCCGTCAGGGCCTCGCCGCAGACAAAAACCATCCTGAAAGGGAGGCTCATCCAGTGCAAAACCGTCATTATACCCCAAGTGCACCAGGACGATATCAGGTTGCCAGGCGGCAAAGTCGTTCGGCTGTGCCGCCCCCAGTGCGGCGGCCTGCAGGCCGGGCACCAGGCCGCAGACCATTTCGTAATATGGTGGTAGCGTTTTGGCCCGGTCATTATCCCAGCCTGCTAACAATCCCCAACCGCTTTGCGATAGGATGCGCAGGTCGGCAGCGAGTGCCCGCGCCGTTTGCAGTGCATAATGGTTTTCGGTAGAAAACACCATGGAGACACCATCCTTGGTGCTGACAGCCCCTGCCAATCCCTCGCCGCTGGAAATGCTGTCGCCGATCACTTCGATCTTGTAAGGGCGGGGCGGTATGGCGCGCAGTTCCCCTTCGCAGATGATCGTTGCCAACGTCAGCAACGAAGATGGGTCACGCTGCATGGGCTGGGTCTCTTTATACAGCCGCACGCGCCGCCAGCTGCCCGAAGTCATGTCTCGCCACACGGTCAGGGTATTTTGTCCGCGGCCGAGCGGCTGGCGCAGTACAGTCGCGCCGTCCACCTCCACACGCACCCACGGCTCGCGGGTAGTAAAGCTGGCATCCAGTACAAAGGCCAGCATCCTGGCGTTGGTCTCCAGCTCGACGCCGGAGGCTGTCCAGAACAGCGGCAGCGGGATCTGACGCACCGTGCGGCCATGGATGACGACGCGCGGATCCAGCGGTGAAATTTTCTGATTCATTAGTCTTCCTCCCTGTCAGGCGCAGTCGCGAAGCTCACTTCGCAGCAGCGCCGCAGCCGCAGTTCGCAGCCATTTTCAGCAAACGTACAGCCGTAAAAATGCACCCTGCATACCTCGCCGCCCGGTTCCTCAAATCCTTCGACCTCGACCGGGCAGACCTCCTGCCAGGCCCCCTGCACCAGCGCGCGGCCAGTCAACGTCACGCCGGTGAAGGTAAAGTCAGAAAATTTCGGCGGCTGCGGGGCCGGCATGCCATCGTTGTTGTAGGGCACGGCGTGGATCAGAACGCGCGGGGCGCGGCAGTCCCGCACGGTGATGTCCCGCGCATCCAGCCGGGGCAGCCGCGGTTCGGTGGAGGCCCGGCAGGTCCCCAGGGACCGGCCCTCCAGCCAGACTTCCAGGGTATATTCGGTGGCGGGGGCAAGTCCCGTCAGGGTGCAGTGGGTGTGGGCCACCGTCACCGGAATGCGCCCCCCGGCGCAGACCTCGTAACGGCAGTCCGCCGGTGCCCCGGCGGGTTTGTCCCAGTAGAGGGTCAGGGTATCGGCGGTGGCGCAAACGCGGATGGGCGTATCGTCCATGGCAGGCTCTCCTTTCGGCGGCAGGTTACGGCTGCTGCAGCTTTTTCTGTTTCATGGCCTCGTAGAGGGCCAGGTCGTCCAGGTGGTTCTCCATATTGGTGATGAGCACCACCCGCGCCTGGGCGGGGGTGTAGAGCACCTGGCGCTGCCAGGTGTAGAAGTAGGGGCCATCCCCCTGGTTGCGCAGGCAGCCCATCAGGTCCCGCAGCAGCCAGGCCGTGTGCTTCACATCGGTCAGGCACTCGTTGGCGTAAAAAACCTGCCACTTGCCGTGCTCCCGGCTGCGCAGGGCGGCGTCGGCGGCCAGGTATTCCTCCCGGGCCTGCCCGGCCTTGTAGAAGGCGGTCAGGTACTGCCCCGCCAGCCCGTCAAGGATGGCCTCGGCAGCCAGGGCGCCGCCGGCGTAGCACCGGCGATAGACATCCATCTGCAGCAGCACGCTATCCTGCAGCAGGGCGGGGGCATCAGGGTCGGGGGCCGGATAGCGGCGGGCACCCTCCCGGCAGAGGTCCCGGTACCAGGCCGCCTGCTGCGCCAGGGTGGGCAGTGGGGCTGCCCAGTCCAGCTCATGCTCCGAGCCCTCGCCGCCGTGCATGTACCGGCTGATGAGCACCCGGGCCGGATAGTTGGCGAACTGTTCCCCGGCCACGTTGTCCTCGTGGGGACCAAAATGGAGGGCCGCCGTGTAATATTGGCGGAACGCCTGCTCCGCCCGGGAGGCGTCGGGGCCGTAATAGCGCCGGACATAGCTTTGCAGGAAAGCCCCGGCGGGGGTGGGGCCGTCCTGCCAGATCCGGGCGATGTAAGCCAGGGTGAACAGGTGGGGCTTTACGTTGGAAGCATTGATGATCCAGTATTCCTTCACGCCCCGGTCCAGAACCCGGCCCAGTTCCCGCTCCACGAATTCCGGCGGGGTGGGCAGCATGGTGATGTGGTTGGCCGCCTGCAGGTCGTAGAAGGAGGCGTGATAGTAGATGCCGTGGGGCCCCGGCTCCCCGGGCCCGGGCAGGGCGGGCACCCGGGGGTCGTGGTTGCCCTGGCGGCGGCTGACCATGGCGCCGTAGCCGTTGTCCGCCCAGATCTTGATGACCGCCGGGGGCAGCTGCAGATAGCCGTCCCGGTAGAGCTCCATCACCTCGCCGTACAGGTTGGTTGCGCAGGCCGCGCCGGGGTAGCGCTGCTGCACCAGCTCATACTGGCGGCGGATAAGGCGGCTCATCAGGGCGCCCCGGGCGGCGGGGGTGTCGTAGCGTGGGTCATCCACCCAGAAAGGCCGGTCCCCCTGGCCGCGGAACCCCAGGTTCCAGACCACGTCGGGGCCCTGTTCTTCCAGGGCGGCGATCCACAGCGCCTCGAACTCGGCAGGGTGTTCGTCATAGCGGGGGTCCAGACCGGGGTAGGCCTCGCAGAACAACTGCGCCCCCAGGGGCTCGGCGTGGTGGTGGGTCACGGCCAGTCCCATGCGCTGGGCCAGGGCCCGGTGGCGGGCGGCGTTCTGGCCGGTGCCGGGGATCACCATGTTGCCGCCGCAGCGCAGCAGGGCCTCCAGGGCCATCTCCCAGGGCAGCTCGCTGCTTCCGCCGGGCCGCCAGGCGCTCAGCAGCACCTCATCGTTGAGGAACCACCCCCGCCAGCGCACCGCCGCCGGACGGCTCTGCCGGGCGTAGCCCCCGGCCACCGGGATGCTCTCCTGCGGGGTGAAGTGCTGGTCATTCCAGAACCAGAAGTCCTCCACCCCCAGCAGTTCCCGGCTAATGGCCAAAAGGCCGTAGAGAAAGCCCCGGTCATTCCCGGCGGTCACCGTCAGGGTATCCCCGGCGGCGGTCAGCTGCCAGCTTTCCGGCGGCAGATCCGCCGGTACCAGCCGGATCTGCCCCCCGGGCCGGGCAGTGGGCAGGCAGACGGTGTCCAGGTCCCGGCGCAGGATGTCCATGCCGTGGCGCACCGGGCCGGAGGGATGTTCTGCGATGATCCGGGTATTGCGGTTCAGTTCCATAAAGGACCTCCTTATTTGGGTCGTGCCGCCAAAAGCCCGAGGGCGTGGACGGCGTTTTGGGCGGCTTCCGCCCCTACTTCGTTGTAAGCTTGCTGATAATAGTGGAACGCATCCTGCATCAGGCCCCTGGCCTTCATACCGGCGAAAGTGGTGGAGACAAGGTGGACATGGGACAGTTCCCGGCACAGTTCCTCCTGCGCCTGGCGGATCGGTCCATAGCAGACAGCGGGGGCCTCCCCGTTGTAGCAGCCGATGCGGATCAGGAGGCAATCCTCCACGCCCTGCTCCTGCAGCGCGTGGAACATTTGTGTGAAACGCTGCTTGTATAAGGCGGGCGGTGTGGCCGCGTCCCCGTCCGATTCGCCCTGGCACCAGAGCACCAGACAGCGGCGGATCTGCCATCCGCTTCGGGCAAGGAAGCTCCGGGCCGACTCCAGGCGTTCCTTGGCATCTGTCAGATAGCGGCTGCCAGGCAGCCATTCTTCGATGCGGCTGCCGCCCTTGGACGCCGATACGCCCACCACCGGAACGCCGGTCCGGGCAAACCAGGTGTTGGCAAAGGCGGTGGCAAGGGAGCCGGTCTTTCTCTGCCCATCATCGATGCCGCCGGGGCGGTCCTCCGTGGCGCCGAAGGGTTCTTCCAGGGGGAACAGCCGGCCGGGGGCGGATATGGCACGATATTCATACCCGGCCCCCGGCACAGGTGCCGGGGCGGGCTGAGGGTGCAGCGCATCGGTGATACCGCGCCCTGCCATGTTGGATTGGCCCATAAACAGGACCAGATCGGCCGTATTTTGCATAGTGCCATCCTTCCGGTGTTTGAAACAGAAACCGGCAGGAACACGCGGGGGACCAGGCCTTTGCCCGGTCTCCCTGCGTTCCTGCCGTGTTTGGAAAACGTCGGGCGTTGCGCAAACGGCTTTGCGGGGGTATCAGCCCTTGATGCCGTCGGTGGCGATGCCCTCCACCAGGTATTTCTGGAAGATGATGAACACGACGATGACCGGGATCAGCGACACCACGGACATGGCGAAGAGGCCGCCGTAGTTGTTGAAGCTGTTGGGGTCGGTGTACATGTTCAGCGCCAGCGGGATCGTGAAGTTCTTGGGGCTGCCCACAAAGATCAGCGGCTGGAAGAAGTCCTGCCAGATCCAGTAGAAGGCGAAGATGGAGGCCGAGACGATGGCGGGCTGCACCACCGGCACCAGGATGCGGAACAGGATGCCGATCTTGCTGCAGCCGTCGATCTGGGCGGCTTCATCCAGCTCCTTGGGCACGCCGCGCATGTACTGCACGATGAGGAAGATGAAGAAAGCGTAGCCGAAGCACCAGGGCAGCACCATGGCGGCCAGGGTGTCGTTGAGATGCAGCGCCCGCAGAATGATGTACTGGGGCACCACCATGACCTGGCTGGGGATCATCATCGTCATGATGACGCAGCCGAACCAGAAGCCGGAGCCCCGGAACTTGACGCGGGCCAGGGCGTAGGCCGCCAGCAGCGAGCTGAAGATGCTGGTCACCACCGACACCAGGGTGACGATCACCGAGTTCTTGAAGAAGTGCATAAAGCTGTATCCGGCCACGCCTGCCAGACCGCTGAGGTAGTTCTGCACCACGTCCCAGGTCTCCGGGATCAGGGAGTAGGTGTTGTGGAACATGGTGTCGTTGGACTTGAAGGAGCTGGCCAGCAGCCACAGCAGCGGGTAGATCATGATGAAGCCCAGCAGGCAGGAAAATACATGGAACAGCACCGAGTTCAGGCGTTTGTTTTTGCGTTCGCCAACCATTGGTATCCCTCCTTATTGTGCTTCGTAGTGGACCCAGGACTTCTGCGACTTGAACAGCAGCAGGGTGGCCACGCCGATGATGAGAACTAGGATCCAGGCCAGGGCACAGGAATAGCCCATGTGGAAGTTGGTGAAAGCCGAGCGGTACAGGTACAGCACATAGGTCAAGGTGCTGTTCATGGGGCCGCCGTCGGTGATGATCTTGCTCTCGGTAAAGATGCGGAAGCCGTTGATGAGCTGCTGGATCAGGTTGAAGAAGATGGTGGGGGTCAGCATGGGCATGGTGATCTTCCAGAACCGCTGCATGGGGGTGGCGCCGTCCATGGCGGCGGACTCATACAGCGAGGTGGGGATCTGCTTGAGGCCCGACAGGAAGATCAGCATCGAGGAACCGAACTGCCACACGCCCATCAGGATGATGACCGACAGGGCGGTATCCGGGTTGCCCACCAGGGAATACTGCTGTTCGATGCCGAACACCTTCAGCAGGCTCATGACGACGCCGTCGTTGCCGAAGATCTGCTTCCACACCACCGAAACGGCGATGCTGCCGCCGATGATGGAGGGCACGTAGTACAGCACCCGGTACATCGCCATGCCCATGTGCTTTTTGTTCAGCAGGTTGGCAACAAAGAGGGCGAAGGCCAGCCGAAGCGGCACCATGACAAAGACGTAGACAAAGGTCACAGTTAGGGCCTGCCGGAAGTTTTTGTCGGTGGTCAGGATGGTGACGTAGTTCTGCAGGCCCACCCACTTGGGCGCGGACAGCAGGTTGTAGTTGGTAAAGGAATAGTAGATGGACATGACCGCCGGGATCAGCCACATCAGCAGGAATCCCACCAGCCAAGGCGCCAGCAGCAGGTAGCCGGTGGCGTTGTCCTTGGCTCGGTAGTGGGCTTTGGGCTTGATTGCCTTCGCTTTCATCATAGCGGAGAAAACCTCCTTCATCGGGAATGGACCGGAGACAGAAAAAGGGGGAAGGGCGGCAGCCCTCCCCCCGGAACGGATCAGTTATTGGTCGCCAGGATGGAATTGGCCTGCTCACGGAAGGAAGCGGCCGCTTCCTCCGCCGAGACCTGGCCATAGAACACGCTGTAGGCAGCGTCCTTGAAGGCCTGGTTCACTTCGGCAATACCGACCGGATCGGGAGCCGGGGTCTCACCGCAAAGCGGTGCGGCAATATCCACATAGTCAAACATCTGCTTCTGCTGTTCGTTCAGCATGCCAGAGCCCACCAGGTATTCGCGAGCCGTGGAGGAGACAGGGGTGCCGCGCTCGCCCTTCATGATGGCGTTGGCTTCCTCAGAGTTGATGAACCAGTCGATGAAGGCAGCGCATTCTTCCTTGTACTGGGAAGTCTCCGCCACCGAGAAGAACATGCCGGGCTTCATCCACAAGCCGCTTACGCCACCCTCCACGGTGGGAGGCGTAGCCATTTTCAGGTTGGGATTAACGTTAGCCATCAGGCTGGTAAAGTTGTTCCAGTTAAAATGGAACCCGCACTCATCGGTTGCAATGGGACCGGCTTCGATGCCCAAAGTCACCAGCTGCTCGTACTCGTCAGGGTCAGCAGCACCGCCTTTGTCCATCATATCCTTCCACATGGTGAAATAGTCAGCAGTCAAAGTGTCGTCTTCAAAGCCGAGGCTCTTGTTATCGTCGGCAAAGAGCTGTTCGCCATGCTGACGGATCCAGTAGTTGAACATATTGGTGTCGTCCACCGGGCCGGTGGAGGTGCCCAGCTTGCCAGTCTTTTCATAGATGGTGTTGCACATATTGGCGAAATCATCCCAGGTCCAGTCGCTGGTGGGTTCTTCCAGACCGGCGGCTTTCAGGCAGGGCTATAACCCACTGTGACGAGCGAAGTCGACAACGGCATAGCGATCTGTTTGCCATCCACGTTACCGCTGGCCAGGATGCCCGCGTCGATGGTGGAGGTGTCCATCGTGCCGTCCTCCATGTAGGGGGTCAGGTCCGCCAGGGAGTTGTTGGCCGCGTAGGTGGACACGTAGAGGTAGTCCATCTGGACGATGTCGGGCATAGCGCCGGTGGCGGTGTCGGTGGCCAGCTTCTCAAAGTAGCCGTCCCAGCCGGAGGGGGTGGCCTCAAAGTGGATGTTGGGGTGCAGCTCGGTGTACTTGTCCAGGATCTGCTGGGTGTACTCATGCCGGGACTGGCCGCCCCACCAGGTGATCCGCAGGGTGATGTCCTCGTCGGAGGAAGAGGCGCTCTCCGCTGTGGTGGAGGCCGTATCGCTTCCGGCAGATTCGGAAGTGCCGGCTCCTGCGGAGCCGCCGCAGGCCGCCAGGCTCAGAGCCATCGCGCCGGCCATGGCGGCAGCGGCGGTACGCTTGAACAGTTTACGCATGTGTGATTCGCTCCTTCTTTTTATTCTGTAGGCGCAGGGGAGCGTCCTTCCCTGCCGGTGGACCGTGCACGTCCTTTTGACAGTTCCTATTGTATCGGTTTTTTGCACAAAGCAAAAGGCACAAAGCCGGGGGCCATGGTGCACAAAACCGGCAAGGCGCGGGCCCGCTCAACGGGGGCAACGCGCGCGCACTGCCGCCGCAGCGGCGCCCGGCTCCGCAGCCCCTTCGACAAAATTTTACCCAAAACCGCGCACTCGGCGCAGGAGCGCCTTGCACACGATTTTGGGTAAAATTTCCCTGGCGGTGTTCCCGCCGGCGGTACGATCCCCGGCCGGCCTCCGAAATGCGCATGCGGGCGCAGTGCCCGCCGATGGGAACGGATTTTGATTTATTGCCTGTCTGCAGGCTGATCCCGCATCTTCTCCCGGTATTCCCCGGGGGTCATGCCGAACTGTTTGCGGAACACCCGGCTGAAATACCGCCCGTCCGGCGGGTAACCAACCAACTCGGCCAGCCGGGCGTTGGTCACGTTGGGGTCGCAGTCGATCAGCCGCCGGGCTACCTCCACCCGGCGGCTCTCGATGAAATGGGTCAGCCGGGTGCCGGTGCGGCGGCTGAACATCCGGCTCAGGTGATCCTCGCTGACAAACAGGCAGTCCCGGGCCAGCTTGAGCAGGTTGAGCGCGGGGTCCGCCAGGTGGTCGTAGACGGCCTCATTGATCTGGCGCATCTGCAGAGCCGCCCGGTCGTTCCGGAGCTCATGGGGCAGCGCCAGCCGCTGGGCCAGCGCCCGGGCCACGCCGCACAGGGTCAGCTCGGGCAGCGGCGCGTCGGCGGCCAGCAGTTTCCAGGCCAGGGTCCACAGGGCTTGCTGCCGGTCGGGGCCGTACCCGCGCAGCTGCATTTTGGCCAGACCGGTGTACAGTTCCAGCAAAAGCTGCTCGTAGTCGGGGGCGTTCTGGATGGCCCGGTAGTCGAAGAGCGGGCCATTCCCCGCCGCCGCGCCGCCGTACCGCAGCAGGCCGGTCTCCTCCCCGCCGCCCAGCGCCAGTAGCGCTGCAGTCTGCCGGTAGAGCTCCGGCAGGCCGCCCAGGGCTCCGGGGGCGCTCACCGCTGCCTGCAGGGGCGCTTTCTCGAACCGGCGGAACTCCACCTGCAGCCGGGCGAAGGCCTGTTCCAGGCCGGCGCCAGCGGCAGGGTCCAGCAGCAGGAAGGTGTCCTGCTCCTGGCCGCCGGTGCACAGCAGCGTCCCGGCGGGGAGCAGGTCTGTCATGATGTTGCCGATGACGAACCGTTCCAGGTAGTCGAACCCGCGGGTCAGCCGCACGGTGGCCAGCAGCACCGGCCGGCCTTCCCCGCCCAGCCGCTCCATAAAATGGCGGGTGGCTGTGCTGCCCACCTGGGCCCGATCCAGCACCAGGTCGCAGAAGATCTGCTCCCGGGCGTGGGGCAGCAGCACCCGGGCGTCCCGGGCCTGGCTGGCCTGAGCCTGACGCTCGGACAGCTCGGCCTTGACCTTGTCCAGCACCGCCAGGATCTTTTTTTCGTCACAGGGTTTCAGCAGGTAGTGGCGCACCCCCTCCTCCATGGCCTGGCTGGTGAACTCGTACTCGCCATAGCCGGACAGGATCACATACACCACATCGGGAAAGGTCTGCTGCGCCTGGCGGATCATCTCCAGGCCGTTCATCACCGGCATCTTCACATCCACCAGGACGATGTCGGGGCGGAGGCGCTCCATCATCTCCAGCCCCTGCACACCGTTCCAGGCGGTGCCCACCAGCTGGATGCCCTGCTCCTCCCAGGGGATGAAATGGGCCATCCCCTCGCGCTCGATCTCCTCGTCATCCACGATCAGCAGTTTGTACATCCTCTTCCTCCTTCTTGGGCAGCGTCATCCGCACTCGGGTGCCCTGCTCCGGGTCGCTGTCGATCTGCCAGCCAAAGCTGCCGAAATACAGCTGCAGCCGGTCATGGATGTTTTTCAGCCCGATGCCGTGGCCCTTGGGTTTGGCCGCAAAACGGCGCACGGCGTCCAGTTCCTCCGGCGTCATGCAGGGGCCGGTGTTGTGCACTTCCAGCAGGATGTCCGCTGCCTGCTCCCGGGCCGTCACCGTGATGGTGCAGGGGGTCAGGCTGTTCTCCACCCCGTGAAGGATGGCATTTTCCACCAGGGGCTGCAGGATCATCTTGGGCATGGTCCAGCGGTCCAGGGCGCCCTCGGTCTCTACCTGGAAGGCGGCCCGCCCGTGGTAGCGGAACTCCTGGATGGCGATGTAGCTCTGGACCAGCTCCACCTCCCGGGCCACGGTGGTGGCGTTCTCCCGGGCCAGGGCGGCCCGCAGCAGCTGGCCCAGCTCCACCACCACCCGGGCGGCGTCCTCGTTGCGCCCGGCGCGGATCATCCAGTTCACGGTATTCAGCGTGTTGTTCAGAAAATGGGGATTGATCTGGGCCTGGAGCATCTGGTACTGGGTCTGCTGCAGCAGGATCTGTTTTTTGTAGTTTTCCCGGATCAGGGTGTCGATCTGCTGCAGCATGACCCGGAACTCGCCGGTCAGCTGGCCGGTCTCGTCCCGGTAGGGGTGGTCGGGCAGCATGGCCAGGGCGGCCTCAAAGTCGTCGCTCTCCACCACCTGCATCGAGGCGCTCAGCCGGGCCAGCGGCCGGGTGATGAGCCGGGCCAGTGCCCGCATCACCAGGCCGCCCACCACAAAGAGGGCCACGAACACCCCCAGCACGATGAAGCGGAGGGCCATGGTCTGGCCGAAGATCTGGCTGTAGGGGAAGATGTTCAGATACAGCCAGCCGGTGGCGGGGTCAGTCATCCAGCACACGAAGTAGGACTGCCCGTCCTGCCGCCATACCCGGTATCCCTGGTCCCCCTCCACCGCCGGGGGATCGGCCTCGGCGCCGCGGTAGACCATGGTGTCCTCGGCAGTAACATACAGGGTGCCCGGCGAGGAGGTCATGGCCTGCAGCTCCCGCTGGATCACGCTGGCGGCGTCGCAGGTGACCAGGCAGCTGCCCAGGTATTCCATGCTGGAGTCGATGTGCTTGCGGATGTCCCGCCCGCCTACCAGATAGGGATAGTCCGCCGTGGGGCTGGTCAGCAGATAAGCGCCGTCGGCCCGGTGGAGGGCTTCCAGCAGGGGGGCGGTGTCCAGGGGACCGGTGTCGGTGCCCACCAGCATCTCGCTGCCGTTGGTGTCGATGAAGCGGATGTTCTTGACGATGGGGTGGGTGCGCGCTTCCTGGATCAGCTGCACCCGCAGCTGGTAACGGGCATAGTCGTAGGCGGAGGTGCCAAAGGCCAGCGTTTTGAGTTCCGAGAGCTGCTGCTGCAGTTCGGGGCTCACCGCCAGATCGTAGGTAAAGCTCTCCACGTCCTCCAGCTCGTCGCTGACCTGCCGGGCAAAAAAGTCCAGCGATTGGAGGGACTTTTCGTACAGGTTCTGGTCGTAGATGCCGAAGGAGATGTTCAGCGCCGCCAGCATGACCAGGCAGATCACCAGCAGCAGGGCGAAAAAGGCCGACACCATCTTTTGGGAGAGGGAGAGATCGTGAAAGCGGCGCAGCAGTTTTTGCATCCTGTGACTTCCTCCTTTTTTGGCCGTGGCAGCCCGCCAAAAACAGGGCAGCGGCGCCAGCCTGCCCCTGCAGTGCCAGGCACCCCTGCCCTGTTGTCGATGATACCATTATAGGGGATGCCGCAGGGCATTGTCAACGGGCGCGGTGCAGGCGCTCCCGCTCGGTACACATCAAAAGGAAGGCGCCCATGCCGTGGAGGTCGTTGGTGCTCACCGGGCGGCCGCAGTAGTAACGGTAGTCCCCCACCCCTGTGCCGATGCAGACCTGGCCCAGGCAGAACTCGCCGTCCTGCCCGGTCAGGCTGCGGACCACGCCGTCATAGCCGCGGCCGGCAGCGGGCAGCAGCGAGGGGGGCAGGTAGCCCAGCCGCACAGCCTTGTACAGGGCCGCTGCGAACAGACAGGTGCAGGAATTTTCCGGCCAGTTGCCCGCCGCTCCGGCTTTGTCCACCACCTGATACCAGCGTCCATCCTCCCCCTGATAGCGGCAGAGACTGTGCAGCAGGGACTGCAGCAGGGCGAGGATCTGTTCCCGGGGGGCAAACCCGGCGGGCATGGCGTCCAGATCGTCCAGCAGCGCCAGCGGCACCCACCCCAGGGAGCGCCCCCAGAACTCCGGCGAGCAGCCCGTCCCGGGATCCGCCCAGGGGGCCCGGCGGGTCTCATCCCAGGCGTGGCGCCACAGGCCCGTGGCGTCGTCCCGGGTGTTGCGCGCCATCAAAAAGATCTGTTCCGCCACCTGCTGCCACAGCGCCGGTTGGCCGGTCAGGGCAGCGTATCGGGCCAGGAAGGGGCCGCCCATGTACAGGCCGTCCAGCCACATCTGGCCGGGCAGGTCAGGTTTGTGGCAGTAGCCGCCGCAGGCACAGCGCGGGATGCGGGCATACTGGGCATACACGGCGTCCATCGCCCGGCGGTAACGGGGATCGCCGGTGGCTTCCCACACGGGAAACAGCAGATTGCCTGGCTGGATGTCATCCAGTTCCCCGGGCACAAAGTCCCGGGGCGTGACATCGGGGCCCAGGACGGCATCCAGCCAGCCCCGGGCGTAGTCCAGAAGTTCCTTGTTTCCATCCAGCTGCCAGACCTGGAGCATCCCCCACAGGAACACCCCCTGGTGGTAGTGGAAATGCCCTTTGGGGGGCAGGTCCTGTGGCGCAAACCGCCCCATCATCGTCTCGCAGGCCCACCGGGCCAGCGCCATCGCATCGTTCACGAAACCCCTCCCGCGCGTTTTATACTAGAAGATCTTGCCGGTTCGATACCAGTATTGTAGCACGGGAGCTCCATCCCGGTCGGGGGAAGAAACCGGCTTTTTCGGTGCACAAAACCGGGTACTTGCAAGGCGTTGGGCGTACGCTTGTTTGAAGCTGAAATTTTCATGGTACCTTTACATAGCCCAGCGGATCCGTCAACACCCCGCCAACACTCACCTCAAAATGCAGGTGGTTTCCCGTGGAATCCCCCGTGCTGCCTACATACCCGATCACCTGCCCGGCGGTCACAGGTTGTCCCGGTGATACGGCGGTGGCGGTCATGTGGGCGTAACGGGTGGAAAGGCCGGCTCCGTCGTCGATCAGGACCTGATTGCCGAAACTGTTGTTCCAGCCGCTGATCAGCACGGTGCCACTGTGGGCGGCCAGGATCGGTGTCCCACCCGGCGCGGGAATATCAATACCGCGATGGCCGGGATTGCCGAAGGCGTCCGCTTCCCCGAAGTGCGTGGTCAGCGTGGTATGTCCCGGTAAAGGCCAGAGCAGTGTTCCGTCCCCGGCGGGCGGGGTGCCGGTGCCAGCGCCAAGGCCCGGACCGCACAATTCTACCAGCATGGGGCGCATCTCGTCGGAAAGCAGCAGGTGCAGAATATCGCACTGATCCTGCGTGAAGTGGTAGTCCGCGGCCAGCGTATCGACCGTTTTGCTGCGAATGGTGATGTGAAGAATCCGTTCTACCTGTGGCGGAGAGGGTGGTTTTCCCTCTCCGCCTTCTTCGTTGCCGGAAGCCGGGATCTCGATCGTTTCCACGCGGCTGTCGATCTGGTGCATCGTCCAGAAGGTATCAATCAGCAGGTCGGCCTTCTCCCGGTCTATCACAATTACATCGTCATCACCGTTCAGGTTATGCTGAACGGCAAAAACGGCCAGCACCTCCGGCCAGTAGCTGGCCCAGGTGTGACCGTCCTCGTATTCATAGTGGAATTCGGTGCTGCTGCATTCGGGATGGGCAGCTACCAGATCGTTGATGGCTTCTCCAAATTCCGTGTTGGCTTCCAGCACAATGTCTGCAATCGGGATGCTGTGCGGGTCGTTGCTTTCGTCGGCAAACAGGATACCCAGCGGGCTGCCCAGGATGGCGGCTGCCGCGCCGATCACCAGCGCCAGAACCAGTACCATGCCGCCTGCTCCCACCAGGTAGAATAAGGCGCTTGCTACTGCGCGGGCGGCATGAACCGCCAACTGCCTTATTTTCCGAAACAGATAGTGGGCTATGCGCTGTAGCCGCTCCCGTACCGGTTTGCTGGTGGTTTGGGGAAGTTTGGGCGGCGGCAAAGCAACGGCGGCTGTGCGCCGGGCTTCGGCTTCAGCCAGCTTTTTTCGCACCGCTTTCACCAAAATCTGGCGTTTTCGCAATTGCTGGCGGCGATCCCCCGAAGAAAGCTGGACAGGTTCGCTTGGTGCCGGTGCATCTATACGCCGCTGCGCAGAAAGTCGAGTGGTCTGGTTTTGAATCGCCTTGCGGCGATACTGTTTTCGCCTTGCCGCCGCGCGGGGCGCAGCAGGTTCAGCGGTATCATGGGGACAAGGAATAGAGCCTTCTTCCGGCAGGCTGTTTTTTTCAGACAGCCGTTTTTGAAGCATTCGGCGGTACACGGCATACGGAATTTTGGCAGAGCGGAAGGTGAAATCCCCGGCGGTTGAGGCTGCATCCCTGGCGGCTCCCTCCACCTTCTCGGCGGCATAATCTTCAGCAGGCTCTCTGTCGGCAGTATGGCGGAGGTCATCCCCCGTTTTCCGGGCCTGTGCCTGGGCTTTATACGCGGCAGAGCGCGCCGCCTTTTTTGCCACAGCTTTGGGAAGGCCCGGTTTCTTTTTCGCAGACATCCTTTAGCGTTCCTCTTTTTCTTTGGTGTTTTTGGGGGCGTGGCGGCCCATCAGTTCTGCATAAACGGTGGGGGTTGTCTTAAAGCATCGAATCCCGGACGCCGTGTGGGCAAAGAGATACGGATCGTGAAAGCGTTCCTTCATTTTCTCCATCTGATCGGGTGAAAGGCTGCACAGGTTGCTCCCGGTGTTTGTATAGTGCAGACCGCACAGGAAAAAGTCCCCGGCGATTATATTCTGAATTTCGGGCAAAACCCGGTTTAACGGCTGCCCTGTCAACTTGCTTTCGTCATTACAGACAAGCGCGATTCTTTGGTCGGGCCAGGGGTAAACAATCTCGGTGGTTCCCTGCACCAGTTCCTGCAAATTTTTGGGCGTATGGGAAATGGTTTTTTCCACCGGGTATTTTCCGGGCTGAACCAGCAGAATGCGAATTTTTTCTTCCATCATAAGAACTCCTTTGCGTATGATCATTCGGGGGATTGGATCGGGATGAATATCCGGCGGACGGCGGAAGGGGCGTTACCTTTCCCATTTCGGCGTCAGGGGGGAATGTTCGCGGCAGTATTCGGGGTAACGCAGACGGATGCCCTCCAGCATATAGGGGGCAAACTCACAATCGAACAGGTCATAGGGCGTAGCGCCGCCGTCGCTGTTCCAGCCGTTCCAGAGATTAAAAGCCAAACGGGTAAGGCGTTCGGACCCGCCGGTTTGCCAGCCGTCACAGATACATTCGGGCCGGATGCAGTCCTCCTCGAAATTAAAGATTTTCTGGATGTTGCGCCGGGTATCATCACAGGCCCCCATCAGGTAGAAAAAGGCTTTGTGATAGGGGTCGTTCTTTCCGATTCGGTTCAGTGTTTGGTTGTAAAAGGCCAGGTGTTCACGGTCGGCAAAGAGGATTTCGGATTTCATCATGCACTCCTTTTTAGGTAAACCAGCAAAGCTGGGCATCTTCATTGTGAAACAACAGGTCATAATCCGAGAACTTGAACTCCCGGTCAAACTTTTCTGTTGCTTTGTTCGGTAAGGCTTGCAAGGCAAGCATTTCACGCCACAGGTCCGGGTGATGGTCATACAGGCGGCGCAGTTCGGAAAGTTTGGCGTTGGGGCAAAACCAACAACCGTTTCGGTTTGTAAAGTCATAGATCGGGGAAAGCAGTCCGTACTGGCGGCAAAGGTTCCGTGCGTCTGCTTCGCTGCACGCATATTCCAGTAAAAGAGAAGATTGGTTCCCACGCAGGCGCAGCAGCCGGTCTTGCTCATCGCTGGCAAGTCCGATATATTGCTGCGTACCGGGCGGCAAGGTTTTCATGTATTGGCGGATCGGGCGGAGTTTACAGTCCCGCTGGATGTTGCAGCGGCCGCACAGGGGAAAACTTTTCAGCTTCCCTTTGCCCGTGCCGCGCTGGATGATCTGCGTAAAGCACGCTTTATATGTCAAGTCGGACCGCAGAACCGTTATCTTTAAGCCCGCCTGTTGCAGCCAGGGAATGGCGGTTCCATAAATGAAGTCGCGGTGTTCCGGCACTTCGCCGGAAATATTCTCGTCGAACATTACTTCGCAGTACACGACTTCATCCAGGGGCCGGTGGTGCATCAAAGCCAGGATCACGGTGGCAAGGCTGTCTTTCCCCATGCTGCAAGAGCAGATTGTTTTCGGCATAGTTTTTCTAAAAAATGTGCGGCCCTGCGCTTTGCAGGGCCGCTTGTTTGCAGAAAGGTCAGTTTTCCATTTCGCCGGGTTTGGTGGTTAAAAGCCGGTAGATTTTGGTGTTGGTGGGGTGGTCGTTCACAAAGGGAATCAGGTTATTGCCCATCTTGAGGATTCCCTGGCCGGGTTTAGCCAGCTTCAGGTAATTCTTCTGCGGGTCGGACAAACCATACAGTTCCACCACACTGTCAATGTCCTTTGTCTGGCGCAGCATACAGACAAACTCACTGTTTGCAAGCATCGCATACGCCGTGTCGTTGGTCAGGCAATCCTGTACATTCTGTGTAATGCCGGTAGCATAAGCATTGTACTTGCGGAACCGCTTCCAACTGGTGTAGAGAAACTGGGCGCTCAACTGGTCCCGCAGAAGCAGATAGATTTCATCGAAATAAACCCAGGTGGCGGCGGTTGGGTCGTTGCGTTCGTTGCTCATAACGCAGGTGTTGATGTATTCGAGCATCGACAACATGGCCACGGGTTTGAGCTGGTCACCCAGGCTTTGGATATTGAAGCAAATCAGGCGGTTGCTCATATCCACATTGGTGGGATGGGCGAACATATTCATACTGCCCGTGGCAAACAGTTCCAGTGCCAGCGCGATCTCGTGGGCGCGTTCCTGGCGCTGGGCCTTGAGGTCATTGTAAAGATCGGTCAGTGTGGGACAGAAGGCTTTGTAGCCGGACTGGATCAGCGGTTTATAGATGTGTTTCAAGCTGCGGTCGATCAGGCTCTTGTCCCCTGCCTGGATATTTTCTTTGCCCATGATCTGCTCACAGAGGGACAGCACGAACTCGGCCTTGGCCGTGTGCGGTAGGATTTTGGTGGCGGGATCGTAGGTGAAATCCAGCGGGTTAAAGTAAGTTGTGCTGTCTACGGAAATATCCACCACAATGCCGCCCAATTCACGCACCAGCGGGCCATATTCATTTTCGGGGTCTACGATATAGAATTTGGCGCGGGGAAAGCGCAGAAAAAGTTCCAGAATCTCCTGTTTGACGAACAGGCTTTTACCGCCGCCCGATGTGGCAATGACCATGGCATTGCCGTTGATCAGGACGGTGCGCAGCCCGATGATGAGGTTGCCGCTGATCGCGTTGACGCCATAGTAGATGCCACCCGGAACCAGAACTTCCTGCGTATTGAACGGGACCAGAGCGGCGACGCCTTTGGTAGTCATGGCGCGCAGGTTGGCGATCCGGCGCAGGCCATAGGGCATAGCAGTATTAAAGGCGTTTTCCTGCTGCCAGCGCATCTCGGTAAAGCGGCAGTTAAAGTTTCCCGCTGCGGTTTTCAGCGCATCGGTCTCCTGCCGTAGTTCTTCGAGGTTATCGGCAAAGAACGCAGCGGTCAGCAGGGTCAGGAACATCTGCTGGTCGTGGTCGGACATATCGCGCTGCCACTGGTTCAAGGTGTTTTCTTCTTCCTGGGTGCGCTGCGGGACGTTGGCAGTAAAGTCCAGATTGTCCACACTTTTGCGGTTGAAGCGGACCTTGTCGGCGTCTACTTTCATGCGAAAATCCGTCAGGGTCTTATAGGCATCTTCGGTTTCAATGGGCACGAAATCCAGTGTGAGGACAATGTAAGGGACCTGTTGCAGCAGCGTGGAGATCAGTTTATCATCAATGCGCTGTGGGAAGTAGGACATGGACATACACTTCGCCATGCGGTCATCCATTTCGACATGGTCGCGTTTGAACTCAATGCAATCCGGGGCTACATAATCCCGAAAGTCCTCGCCCAGCTTTGTACAACGGTCGAGATCAAATTCAAAGCGGGATTCCTCCCCTACTCGGAAAAAATTATGAAGAATGCGCAGCCGCTCTGTATTGTCTACGATCCGCACGGTGCTGCCCAACTCGGACAGGATGTTGACCAGATGGCCCTGTACCTGGCGCAGACGTTCGCGTGCGTCGCTGACGCGGGGCTTTTGGGTGGAGATAATTGCATACTTGCTTTGAAGTACGTTCCCTGCCTGCGATGCACAGGCCACCAGTTGGCGGTTTTTCTCCCCGCGCAGATCATCGTGGCCGTCGTTGGCGCGGTGGTACAGCACGTCGCGCTGGAAAAGCGCATCGTCCATGCGCTGGCTGACAATGGTCATCTTGATGGTGCAGTCAGACGGAACCCCGGCATAGAGCTTTCCATACACCTGCTGGATTTCTTCCTTCTTGCTGTCGGATACCATGGCATAGTTGATGTCAGATACGCTCCACATTTGGCTGTATACATTGCCGGAACGCCACATTCCATCCTCATAGATGTGGTCGACGGGGATGCTTTTCTGTACGGATTTGGGTGTGCTTACCCCACCCCAGGTATTCCGGGTAGAGGCATATTCATAGAGTTTCAAGGGTTCGGATTCTCCTTCCTGCTGCGCGGGAATCCGCGCTTTTTATGGGCTTGCGGCCGGGGTTCAAAGCGGTTCTCGGCGGCCCACATACGGGGGCCGGACCGAAGAAATTCCGTTTCAAAAACGGCTTTCAAAAATTGCCAGACGGTTAGTTGGTCATACTGAAAAAAGCCAGCCAGGGCAAAAGGGGTGGCGGCGACGATGCAGACCCAACTGACAGTTTCCTGCCCAAGCCAGGGCTGCAAACCGAAGTAGACGGCCACGGCGGTGCCTACGGCGACGCCGGACCAAAGAAGCTGCCGCAGGGACAGGCCCATAAAGACATCTTCCTCATAGTGCTGGAATTCCTTGTTGATGTTGACTTGCAAAATCTCACCTCCGGGAATACAAAAAATAGCGTCCAGATGGAGGTGGCCATCAGGACGCTGTTGAAGGAAATATTTATATAAAGGAAAACGGCGAAAAATATCGAATGGAGCTTCCAGGTTGAACTCATTTGGAAAACTGCTGCTTAAAAGGTGTTTTTTGAAAATGAATTCAACTTTTTGTGCTCCAAAAGTTGAACTTGGCTGAATTTTCCATGGGTTTAGAAAATGGGGAAAAACGCCCTTGACGGACGGTCGATGTCCTCAACAGCCAGAGGCAGATACAGCAGTTTATACGCCATATGTTCCCCTTATCTTGTCCCAGACTTCCTCGTGGGAAGCCCATTGGGTATCCGGGGTGGCCGCCTGCTGTTTGGCTTTGCACAGTTCTTCCTGTACATAGCGGAAATGCAGGAATTCCTCGTACTGCGCGTAGTCCTCCATATTGATCAAAACGGTATCGCCCTTGCCGTTGTTGGTGATGATGACCTGATTGTGGTTCTTGACAAGGTCGGAGATCTCGGCATAATGATTGCGCAGGTCCCGGGATGGACGGACAAATGTTTGCATCATAGGGATCACCTCTCTGTCCTTGTTGTATCACAATTTGACTACGTCCGCAAGGGCTTTTTACAGCCCCATCATCTCGTGAATGATGCGGTCGGACCCTTTGATAAGCCCCACAAGGACCAGCATATTGAAAACAGCTTCGGCCAGGAAGCTCCAAACCATGGTGGTGGCTTCCCCGCCTGTTACGACCGGGGTGCCCACAAATCCCGCGTAGATAATGCAGGCCAACACGATCACGGCCCCCTCCATGCAGACCCCTACATAGGTTTTGAGGAAGGCAACGCCCACCGACTGGGTGCTGTCGCCGGCAAAAGTTGCCAGTGGGATCGGAGCCAGGGCTGTGTACATATAAAGGCGGAAGAAGCGCCCGTATACCGTGAGAATCATAAGGAAAGACAATACCGTGATGAAAAGGCTGCCCAGGATTGTGACGAGCCATAGCGGAATGCTGGCGAGAAAGCCCACGTTTTCGATGGCTGCCTGGACTTCGCCAGGCAGAGAAACCATCGCCTGGGAGATGCCGCCCATGCTGGAAGCCATCTGGCTGACAATACCGTTGCAGACCTCAAAGACATTGAGCATGATTTCCATGCCGTAGCCTACTGCCGTTTTGGCGGCGACAAAGCGGATCAGGTAATGAAGGGCCGCTTCGGGGCGTTTCAATTCGTGGAAATTTGCGGTGTTTTTAAAAAGGCTCATAGCGAAAAACAAAATCACCAGCGCATAACCGATTGCCAGCATGGCACCGTGGATTGTTTGCATGATCCCCCAAACCGCGCCGCCTTTGAAGGTGGCGGGGCTGGTAGTGACCAGATCCCACAGTTCGGCCAGCTTCCCGTTCCAGGTGGCGAAAGCGTTGTTCAGATTTTCGACAATCCAATTTTGGTTCAAATAAAATCACCCCCTTAAAAAGAAATGCCGCCATACCGTAGAGCGCGGATGGCGGCGGAGAATATGGCAGGCATAAAAATAAGGGCTGGTGCATGCACCAGCCCTCTAAAAACCTATCTTTACAGACGGATTTTTGTTCTGTGCTTTTATTTTATACAAGAGATAGGTGCATGACAATGGATAAATCGATCAACACGACTTCGCTGTTATGGATGAAGAAAAGCAACTCTGTTACGCCAGAATCAGGTCGAGAATATCCTTGGCAAAGTAGATGACAATGCCGCCGAAAAAGGTCATGAAGCCCTGTGCCCGTTGCCCGGCGTCGTGGCTTTTGAGGGCAAGGCCGATTTGCACCAGGCCGAAACCCAGCAGGATCGCGCCAATGGCTTTAATGGCACTGAACACAAAATCGCTCAGGTTGTTGATGGTGGTCAGCGGGTCACTGGCGGCAAAAACGGGGGTGGCCGTCAGCAGGCAAAGCGCCGCCGATACAGCCACAGTCAGATACGTGCGCTTCACCTTATCCGCATGGCTGCGGATAAGGCGGGGGGATTTTTCATTACAGTGCATAATCGAGTTCCTCCAAATCAATCAATTCATAGTTGTTGAGGGTTTCTTTCGGAATTTTGTCGGGTTCTACGGTTTCCAGTTCCTGGGGCGAAATGGAAACCGCCATCTGCATAAAATCGTAGGGGGTTACATAGGGGGCCGCACCACCGTCCGGGGTCAGTTTGATGTTGGGGTGTTTCATCAAATCATATTTCCTGTCCACCACCGGGTCTTCTGAGCGGAACAGTAGCAAAGCGTCATCATTGCTCATGCGGCGGATCTCGTCCGGCGTAGCCAGATCGCGGGCGGCTTTTTGCTGGCTTTCGCTGGATGAACCATGACTGCCGCGCCCGATGCTGTGGGATACGGTACGTTCAGTTTCCTTGCCCAGGATCTTGGACAGATATTCAAAGGTCCCGTATTCGTTGCCGCCCAGGTAGAGGAGGGAATCGCAGTTGCCTACGATTCCCTCCCAATCATCTTTGAACAGGCTTTTGAGCTGCGCGATGCTCTGCAGAATAATGTCGCAGCTGATATTGCGGCTGCGGCAAACCGAAAGGATCTTCTTGAAGTCTTTCGGCAGGGCTACGTTGGCAAATTCGTCCATCATCAGGCGGACATGAACTGGCAAAGCACCTTTGTAATCGGGGTTGGAATCCGCCAGCCGGAACAGTTGGTCGAAAATCTGTGTGTACAGCATGGTGATAAGGAAATTGTAGGTTTCGTCGTTATCCGGGATGACACAAAAGATTGCCCGCTTTTGCAGCCCAAGCTGCGGCAGGAAGGTTTCGTCCTTTCCCGTCATATAGGCAAACTGTTCCGAGTTAAACATATACAGGTTGGCGGCGGCAGAAATCAGAACGGATTGCAGTGTTTTGGCGTTGCCCAACTGGAAACTCTTGAACTGCAAGACTGCCGGGTGGTCCGGGTCGCGTTCCTCCAATTCGGAAAAGAGCATTGCCAGCGGCGCGGGATAGCTTTCGTCTTCCGATACCTGCCCGTTCAGAATCATGTACATGACGGTGGAAAGGTTTTGTTCGTTGGCGGGGGCTTCGTAGAGAAGGAACAAAATAATGGCCGAAATCAGCATCATGCTGGAATCATCCCAAAATTTGTCCGCACTGCCAACGGCATCTTTGGGCTTGGTGTTGTGGACGATGGCGTGGGCCAGCTTGATGGCTTCTTCGTCAGTTTCCAAGTAGGCCATCGGGTTGTAGTGCCCCTTAAAATGAACCAGGTCGATCACCGTGACGGCGGTGCCCTGGGATTCAAACATTCCGCCCAGGTCCCGCAGGATCTCCCCCTTGGGGTCCAGGATGATATAGGAACCGACGCTCTGCAAAAGGTTCGGTTTCACATAAAAGCGGGTCTTGCCCGCGCCGGACCCGCCGATGACGATGACGTTCAAGTTGTGCCGGTGTTTATGCGTATCCATCCCCATTTTGACATTCTGTGTAAAAATGTAGTTGTTGGCGGGATGGCGGCGGTCCTGGTATTTGCGATTGAGCGCTCTGGCGTTCCCCCACCGTGCAGTACCATACTCTGCACCGGGCCGCAGATCGGCCTGTTCCGTAAGATAATAAACCACCAGCATCGGGTACAGAATGCTGACGATCAATACCAGCTTGGGGGCGTCGGCAGTCCAGCGGACGGAAAGCGGTGCGTTGACAAGGCGGCTTAGAATTTCCAGCATTTGCGCAAGGTTGCCCGCTTCACTGTGTGCTTGTGCCAGGGCGACGGCCAGCCAGAGCAATGGCACAAAAAGAATAACCCACAGAAGATACTCTGTGGGAGTAGGCCCGTGACGGTTCATCGCCCGCCGCCTTTGCAGGGATTTTTGGGGGATTTTGGGAAGATAAACGGCTCCATGGTATTATCGCTCCTTATTCTGGTCAGTGCGCGCCTTGTCCGGGACGGCCTGTTTGCCGATTTCCATGGCCCGTGCCCTGAAATTACGGATAGCAAGCCGTACAGAGGGTTTATCCATCGAAGTAACCTCCTGATTGGTTTTTTCTGAACCAGCCCGCTGAATCGGCAAGGCGCTTTCGCACCGATAGCGGGTCGCTGCGTTTTTTCTCTCAAACTTCTTTTCTTTGGGAATCGCGTATCCCATGCGCTCAAATATGCGGTTGAGTTTTGCCACATCTTCTGCGCGGGTAAGGATGTCCAAAAGTTCCCCTTCCCCGTTCTTCTCTTTGATGGCGGCAAAGAGAACCCCGTACTGCTTGGCCTGCTGGTGGAATTCCTTTAAGTCGGATTGCTTCAAGGGAAAGACCTGGAGTTCCTTCCCGTCTTTCAAAAGTCGGTCCAGGTTGGTTTTTCCGCGCATTTTGGGGTTATCTTTGGCCAGGGCTATGGCGATGGCGGCCAGATTTTTGGCCCCCAACGCACTGAGTTTTACAGAACTTTCCAATATTTCGATGCTTTCCCGGACCATCTGGTCCGCAGCATCACCGCCTGTACTCATGGCGTTCTCTCTCCCTTCGTTGATTGATTTGTTCGCGTTCCTGTTCGGCCTTTCGCTCTGCAGAACGCAGGGCGGCGATTTGTTGACGCAGATGTTCGGCATCCTGTTCGATGGCGTCGCAGATTTGCAATTGCTTCCGTAAGGTACGCAGTTCTGCCGTTAGTGCCTGGATTTCCTGGCTCAGATCGGCCTTGTTCCTGCCGTTGGCCGTGTTGGATCGGCGTTTATACAGCGTTTTCCGTTTGACCGTCAGACTGCCCAGCTTCGCGCTGATCTCTGTGCGTTTCCGCTGAAGATCTGCTGTGGATTGGATGTTGTTTTCCCAAAGAAACTGAGCCTGCTGCGTATATCTGTCAAAGGTACGAAAATCGTTCCAGAGAAGAAAATGCGTTTTCCGCGAAGAATTTCTCCGCCTTTGCGCTTTGCCGAACAGGTAAAGATAGTGGTAATACAGGGCCATAAAGCCCGTGATTTTTTTGTGGTCGTGCTGACGGTAAGTACGATGCAGGCGGCCCCTTTTGCGGACCAAAGGGTCGGCAGCGAAGCGCCGAACCGACGTATGGTCCTGGGGGCGCTCCAACCTGGCGCGCAGTTCCTGTTCACTGTATCCGGGGCCAAGGGATTTGAAACGGATTGCCCGTTGGGAACCTTTGGGCCGCAGTTTGGCATATTTGACATGGCGGCCATAGCTGACTTCATATCCCATCTGGTTCAAAGTTAAAATAAAGGTTGTCCAGTTGACGGCACGCGCCAGGGCGCGGTCCACATCTGATTTAACAGTGCTGCGCACTGTGGGGCGTCCGCTCTTTTCCGCTGCCCACTCCCCGTAGTTCTTTCCTGCCCCTTTGGGAATAATGATGTTTAGCCGGTTTTCCCGGCACAGATCATCAGAAACTTGCCGGATGCCTTGATAGTAATCGCGGAACTGATTGCGGTACATTTTACCATCTGTAAAAGACACGGAGTTAAATACAATATGGTTATGCAGATGGGCATGGTCCAGATGGGTGCTGACCGTTGCCTCATAGTGGGCGGCCAGACACCGTTTGGCAAATTCGCAGCCAATGTCATGTGCCTGCTGCGGCGTCACTTCGCCGGGCTTGAAACTCTGGATTAGGTGGTAGGCCAGTACATGGCCTTCGCTGTTCTTCCCCCACCGTTTCCGGGTTGCGGTCATGGTGGTATAGGCATTGGCCGGGTCGCAGTTGAAGCCGGTTACATACAATTGATGTTCGGTCTTTTTGGAATTTTGGGTGTAGTCCAGCAGGCGGGACAGATCTTCTTCCGAAAATCGCTCCGTTTTGACTGGGTTGGCGGTATAATCCAGACACCGCGCCAGATGGTTCTTCACCGCTTTGATTTTGGTGTAGGCCATAAATTTCTGATGTGGATCGTCCCCTTTCGTTGTTATGAAAAAAGCCGACTTCCTTATTTATATAAGGAAATCGGCTTTCGTAGTTGGTTTGATTCTATTTTTCAAAACTGCGGGTATCGGTGTTGACGCGCTTTAGGATGGCGTCCATCACGCTATCTTGCAGATAGCCGGGGTCCAGTTCGCTTTTCTGATAATGCAGATAGGGCATTTGGCGGGATTCCGTGACCAAAAGGTCGGTAAAAAATCGCTCCCAGCTAAAATATTGGCTGCTTTCCACATACTGTGCCGGATCGGCAAGGATGGCCGGAACCTTTTGGCTGTGGATCACGCCTGATTGCAGGATCAGCCATTCAAAAGATTCGGGCAGATAGATGCTCAAAGGCCGTACATGGACCAAGGAAAGAACCCGTTCCATCTCCGGCCCAAAAGCGGCTCCGTCTGCGATCACCAGAATTTCCTTCTCAGGGCTGCAATCCAGAATGGCCTGATACATGCGCGCCTTGCCGCCCGCGCTGATGCACTCTATGCCGTACCGTTTACAGACCGCAGAAAAGAACGCAAATCCAGCGTTGGAATCTTCCACGATCACGGTGTCCGGCCGGGTGGGCAGGTCGGTGGCCGGGGTGTACAGCGGGTAGAAGCTGCTGTACAAACGCCTGGTCCCCTGGTAGCGGTTCCCGGCGTTGTTCTTGATGCCGTACACTTCGGTGATGCTGTAGGGCAGCGAGAACAGGCTGGTGCGGGTGGCGATCACATAGTAATTGCTGCTTGCACGGGCCGCTGCGGCAAATTCGTGGGTGGCTACAAACGGGTCCCCCTCGTCGATAAAAACGATGCTGTCCTGGATCTGCGCCAGATTCAACTGCCAGTTCATCGCTGTGAGGACAACGCAGGGACGGGCACACTGCACCGTGACGCCGCTGCTCTCCCCATTGGACTGGTGCGCCGCGATCATATCAATCAGGGTGGTTTTCCCTGTGGCGCTGTCCCCCCGCAGGATCGTGAGATTCCGGTTTATGGTGAATTTGTACTGCACCCGGCGGTTAAAGACTTTGATCGGATAGGAGCCTTTCATGAATTGTCCCCTTCTTCCAGGAATTGGACGGCATGCGGCACCAGTTCGCTCATGGAGTGAACGATGCTGTGGTCGTTGAGGATTTCAATTTCAAATTTTCCATCGCCAAAGTTCATGATATGCCGCAGGTTGATGGTAATATCTTCCCGGCTTTCTTTTGCGATGCGCAAGATCCAGGGGGCGCAGTTGTCGCCGCAGGCAGAAGCGTTAAATACCTTTTCCCGGTCGTTGCGGATCAGCAACAGCGTTTTGACGCCACCTGATAAGCTGGTGACGGGTAACACACCCAGGGCTTTACTTTCCACAGCGTTGGGGCCGAGAACTTTGGCCTTGTCGATGGCTCGAATCATCTTCTGGCCGAATGGGTCGGTGATCCAACTGTCAAGGTAGGTGTTATCAAAATAGAGAGAGGTATTGTACACCGCCTCCGGCATAACTCCAAACTGCACTTTCAACACGGCGTTCATCTCCTCCGATACCATAATACTGAAAATAGTATAGTGATATTGTACCACAATCAGGCTTTTCTGTGAACCGTGGGGCAGACAAAACGCAGAATGGTCATACCCGCTCTTGCACCAGCCGCCAGACCTGACGCATAAGGCACTGCGCCTGTTCTGCCTGGGCGGCGGTCAAATGCCCGGCACTGTTGGCAAGGTGTGCGATCTGGTTGATGTTGTTGCCGATGGCGGCCAACTCACGGGCCAGGTCTTTATAGCTGTCGGGCGGCCGCGGGCGAATCTGGCAGCCTTCTAACAGGGCGCGTAAAAACGCCTCCCTGCTCAGCCCGGCGATCGCAGCTTTGGCAACCAGCGATTCATATTCGGCGGGCGTGAGCCGGAAGGTCACTTTGATTTGTCTTTTCAGCATGGGTGTTCTCCTGGCATTGGTGTCCGGCGCGGTGAGCGCCTTCCGGGGTATCAGGGGCGGGCCCCTGACAAGTGGCATTTTGCGGGCGGATGCCAGCATAATGCCGTGCTTGCTCGTAGTTTGCAGGCAAACTACGATTCCTTGGCTGAAAATCATGCCCACGGCAGTTCCCAACCTTTTCTTGCAGCTCGACGTTCCAACTTCGTCCCCAGGCGGCAGGTGTTTGCCTGATATAGTAGACTGGTTTCCACCGCCCGGATCTTGATATGGTGCTTCATGGCCAGGCTGAAAAAGTGAAGCAACCGCCGCCGGGATTGCCCCAGCGTTTCCATTCGAGTGATGTAGATACAGTTGAAATCGGACTTTTTCATGCGGCGGAGCAGGTCGCGGTAGCCCGGACGCCGCCATCCATCCCGTGAATCCAGGCTTACACCAGCTACCACTGAGCCGGATAATTTGGCGCGCAGTGCCAGAAATTCGGCTTGGCTTTTGGTCGCCGTGTAGGAGCCGGGATGGCGGGCATAAATCCAAACGCGGGATGCAGCTGCTTCCTGTTGTTTTTCCATAGAGTGTCTCCTATAAAAAGGGAGGCCCCTTTGCCAGGGGCCTTCCGCGATGGTCAGTACAATGGGGTGGAATGTTGTTAGTGGTTGCTGGCGTCCCTGTTGTTTTCATCTTCCGATGGGTTCCATTCTGCCGGGAGATTGCTGCGGCGACGCAGGTAAATCAGGAAAACCAAAGCGATCCCGGCAGTTACGGCCACGCCGACCAGCAACGCAATCGGTGTATGATCGCCGGTTTGCGGCACAGAGGGGGCCGGGCTGGACGTGGGTGCAGGTGCCGGCTGTTCCGGCGTGGGGGCAGGTGTAGGCTGCGGCGTCGAGGTCGGGTTATCCGGGGTATTCGGGGCCGGGGCGTCCCGCATGACGACGGTTCCGTCCTCCATCCGCGTCCAGTGGTCGAAGATCAGCCAATCCTTGCCCGTGCAGACATAAACGTCGGTCTCGTTGAGAAGATCGCCGTTTTCATCCTCGCGCTGTATCAATTTGAAACGAATGCTCTCCGCGATGGTATAGCCATCAGGCGCGGACTGCTCAGAGAGGGTATATACCTGGCCGAATGCCAAGCCGCGAATCTCCTGGGGCTTGTCGCCGCTGACCCACTGGCGAACTACGTTGCCGTCCTTGTCCGAGATCGTCAGCGTCGCACCGGGCAGCTCATCGTCGCCGGTCAGCTTCCGTTTGCTGACGCAGAAGGAAGTGGCGTCATTCTCAAAGGTGTTCTCCATCTCGATTGCAGGTGTTTCAGCATCCTGATAGACGAACTTGAAAATCTGATCGGGTGCATCCAGGAAATATCCCTGGGGCGGGCGCAGCTCTACAATACGGTATTTGCCGCTGTTGGCGGTAGTGTTTTCGGGAATAAGAACACCATCCATACCATAGAACTCGCCACGCATGGGGAAATCACAGGTAAAGGTGGTATGGCCGTTTTCATCCGTAGGAGCAGAAGTTGCGATGAGATCACCGGCCCGGAACAAGAGATCACCGGTTGCGTTGTAGATGTCATCCACCGTAATGAGGTTATAGACAGCACCGGCAACCAGAGCGCCCGTTTTGATGTCCCGCTTATAAATATCCAGCTGGGGCTTCACCCGCTCATTGTGGAATTTGAGGACTTGGGCTTCGATCTGTGCGGCACTCGCATCCTTCACATTGACGATTTTATAATTGTCAGTTTCCGAAGCGGAGCCATCACCGGGATTTCTGGTAATGGTTTTTGCCAGAACCACATCATTGGTCTGCTTATCCCACTCGAACGTCACATCATAACTTTGTTTAGTGCCCACAAAGCCATAGGGAGCGGTGGTTTCCTCCACATGGTAGGACCCCAGCGGCAAGGTGACGATTACTTCGCCCACCGTACCGTCATGGATCACACTCAGGAAATCATAAGTGGAATTAGTGCGCCCAGGAGCAAAGGAAGCAATATCGCTGGTGCCGTCGCCGGTTCGGACAACCGCTACCACATCGCCTTGGGCATACCACAGGGTTCGGTCGCCGTTGGCGTCGGTCTGGTGATCAGCCGTGTAGATGTCCTCATTGGCGGTAATGGTGACCTCGGCATAGGGGATGGGGCGCTCGGTGTACAGGAAATTCCCTGGCACCGCTTCGCCGCCGAATTGCGGGTCCAGCAGGTCGGTTGCTTTCTCTTCCCAGCCGGTCAGCACTTCGCCGGTCTTGCGGATGGTCAACACGCCCAGGGTCTCACGGTTGCGGTAGTCCTCGTCGATGACCAGAATGTCCTGGCTGTCCTCATTGTCATCCCCTGTGGCTTTGTAAGCACGCTCGGTAGAGACCTCAAAGTCAATATAATACGTGCCGTCCGCGAAACGCCCGGTATCGTCGATCTGCAGGTGGCCGTCCTCATACACTGCGGAGGCTGCCCACTCATTGTAGAATCCGTCCGGGCCGCTCACTTCTACAAGTCGGAAGTGGCCCAGGGGAAGTTTTTCGGGCAACACCAGCATACCCGTATCATCGGTATAGAAGGTGTCTATAACTTTCGGCAGCAAGGGATTGCTGGTGTCCGTCATGGTAACCAGTTTCGGATTCCCATTCTTGTCCAGAATGTGATTTCCCTGATCGTCGTCCATCCAATAGATTTGGAAAGCTGTATTCGGCAACGCTACCGGTTTGCCGGTTTCGTCATCGATCTTGGTGATTCTCAGGTAAACTTCGATTTCTTCGTCCAGAATGGTATATTCCTGATAGCTGCCAGAGGGGATCTGGACAGCATCCTTCGGGGTTGCCATATTGGACTGCGGATTGGTGGGATTAGTCGGATCAATGTCAACGATAAAAGGCTGCGCCTGGAAAACATCCCGCGGCGTGGTAGTTTCCACCACGAGGTATTGCCCATACGGCAGACCTTCCACACGCAGTGTACCGATATCGTTGGAGAAGATCTCGGACAGTTGATACTCATGCGGACGGCCTGTCGCAACCCAGCCGTCGCCCGAACCATTCCTGTAATCACCGGCGGCTGTTAATGTCGCATTATATGCGGCAATCTCGTCCTCGTCGATCTCGTAGGTCTTGGCAACCGCCTGGCGCTCTTCCGAAAAATCATATTTCAGCGACGATTCGTTGTACTCCGGATTGATATAGGCATCCAGAATAGACTGAATCATGTACTTGCCGCTTCTTGTCTTGGCAAACTGAGATTCTTTGGACAAATCCGAAATCAAATAGAAGGTGAACCCTGCGCCCTGCAGCTTGATACCATCGCTGGAACCGGTGCTGGAAACACGTTTCGTGAGTTCAATGTTCCCTTTCATCACCTGGTCATCGCTTTCGGCCAGCTCGTTGTCCCGGTGTAGGTGGTAATTGGCACTGTAGGTCGTTTTGTCGAGATCCTCACCTTCGGCCTGCCGGTCATCCGCAAAGGTGGTTTTTTCCACATACCAACCCTCGTCGGCATAGCTGGGGGTGACGTAGTAGTTGTGCTCGTCACAGAGGTAGCCAGTAGCATAGCTTTCGTAGTAACCGTCGTAGGTCTTAGTGCCGTCCAGGGCCTTGCTCTGGCCGATATACGACCACTGGTGCCGGTACACATAGTCGGTGTACTGGCCCGCATCATTGGTGGCCAGCGGCGAGGTGGTGCCGGTCGGCTCCTTGGTTTTGGCGTCCACATCGGGGTAGCTGCCGGACAGCTTGTAAGCGCCATCCTCCACCGGGATGACCACGCCGGTGCCGCGCTCCACGATGTAATACTTGCCCAAGTAGAGGTTCGAGAAGGTCAGCCAGCCGTCCTTGATCTCGGCGCTGGCCACCAGATGGTCTTTGGCGAGGACCGGCAGGTAATCATCGTGCCACGCACCGGCGTTGTCCCGGATGGTGGTGTGCCAGATGGGCGTACCGTCGGGGTAGGTGATCTTACTGTAATCTACCGTGCCGGTCACGCCGTCCGGGTGCTGGATGTCCTCGGCAGCATACAGGTCATACACCGCGCCGTCCAGCCGGGCGTCCGCATGGGCCTGGCCGCTGGCCAGGGCGTCGCCGTCGGTGTCACGGCCATTCACATAACGCACGGCATCCAGATCGACCTTGGACAGAGAAATCTCGCCCAAAACTCGGTCATTCTGCATGACGCCCTCGACCGGGCTCATGGTATAGCTGTCCTCGTTGGCAGCGGTGCCAGAGTTGTCAGTATTGTAAGTGCGGCCTGCATCCTGGTACTGCACTTCGGCGGCAGGTTCGTCGCTGGCCTTGTAGATGGTGACGGTGGTCTCGACGCCGCCACTGGTCAGCAGCTTGGTGCCGCCGGTGTAGCTGGTAGCGATGTCCGCACTGTAACGGGTGTTGTCCAACCAGATTACACTGCCGTCGTTGGCTTTGGTGATTTCGATGTAATACCCCCGCTTGCCCAGCGGGGTGCCTGCGGTGCCGGGATGCTCCACATCCGTCCAGTCGCCGTAGTATCCAGACGGGGCGCGTGTTTCCACAATGACAAACCGCCCCTCGTTGCGCTGTGTGTAGTACATCGTGCGGCTGGTGTCATACTCGGTGCCATAGGTGGAGCCGTTGGCAACGGAGTAAGTTCCATCCGGGTTGCGCACAACACTGTACTGGTTGTACCCGCCATAGGGGATGTACTGCTGGGTGACGGTGTCCCACTCGTAGACTTCATAGAGCGCCTCCCCGGCAATTTGCTCGCCGGTCTCGCTGTCCACCTTTTTCAGGTTGACCTGCAGAGACCATTCATCGTTGCGCATTACATACTTGTTGGAACTGCCGGCGGGCACCGTGATGTCCTGGTGGCTGCCCAGTGCGCCGTCAAATTCCTCAAAACCATACGGCACATCAGTTTCATCGTAGCGATACTGGATGTTGTCAAAGTAGCTGTGTGCTGCAGCCAGGGCGGCATCAATGGCACTGTTCACCTCGGATTCGCACTGAGACTGGGCGGCAGCCTGCTGCTGCGCGGCCTGCTGTTGACCGTTGGTGTCGGCGTCCTGCTCGCTGCTTACCGTGACGGAACCACTCTTGGAAGAAGATTTGGTGACTTCATAATGGATGTTCCAGGTAACAGATCCGTCGCCGCCGTTGTTCTGGAAGTTGTCATCCTGGGTGTGGCCGCCGGTGGTGACCGTCTGTTTGCCAGCCGGTGAGATGGTCCAGCTGCCGCCCTCGATGTTGCCGGGGATGCCGTCCAAAACCGGCGCGATGTCGATGGTGGCCCCGTCCACCTTTTCTCCTGTTTCCAGCTGGATCTTGTCGGTGTTCACCGTATAGGAAAAATCCAGTGTCGCAGTACGCTCGTAGCTGGCTTCCCACGGGATTTCGATGGGTTCGCCCTCCGGCTCCAGGCCGGGTACATCAGGATTATCCCCAAGAGAAACCGGGGTATAAGTCAGAATGACAAAGCGCTGCCACGCCGGGTTGCTCGGTGTATATAGCGTACCGAGATAGACGGTACGGGAATCGTCGTTTGCATAGGTAGAGACTGCCGGGGTCATCTCCTGCAAGATCTCGGCGGCCAGGCTGTCCGGGTATTGCTCCGCCTGCCATGCCAGCCGGTCATAGTAGCTGGGGGCGGTCTCAGCTTCCAGCCCGTAGGTGCTGACGGCGGAAGCCGTGGGCACGCCGTTGTGGAAGCCGGACGCCCAGATGGTGGCCTGGTCGGCCAGCCAGCCTTTCCCGAAGGAGGCCGCATCCACCCACACCGAACCGGCCGCGCTGTAGGACGCCACCGGCGGGTACTTGTTCGCGTAGGTTGCACCAGGTCCCCAAGCCCACTTGCCGTGATCAGCGCAAAGGGCCGGTTGGCCGCCCAAGTAATTCATCCAGCCGACGGAGGTGTTCACGCACTGGGTGACTTGCAGGCCGGCGCGAACTTCCGGCAGCGCATAAGTGCTCACCGCGCTGGTCTGCTGGGAAAAGCGATCTTCCAGAATGCTGCTGGGCGGCGCGTCGTCGTCCAGCGTGACTGCGAGGGTCTTGGTCAGTGTCCGCTCCCCATCGGTGTAAGTCAGGCTGACCTCAAAATCCTCGCTGGCCTTGACGTAGATCCCGGCCACCGAGGCGGCCACTTCCTGAAAGGTATAGGACAGCATGGACTGCCGTTCTTCCCCGGTGGCTGGGGTCAGGTCGTCCCGGGTGAAGCCGTAGCTCAGCGGTTCTACACCGTCGGGGAGCTGGATCTCGGCATGACTGCCGTTGGCCGGGTAGAGGACCTGGATGCTGATGGGCACGATGGCATAGTCCGCCCCGTCCTCCCGGGGGAAGGCCGCGGTGGCGTTGGCTGCTTCCAGCAGGGCGGCGTCCAGGGCTACCTGGGTGTCGCTGTCCGCGTTGTAACCGCTGTAATCCTCGGTACCCCAGCCCTCGATGGAGATCTTCGTCTCGCCGGTCACCACCGGCAGCCCGTTGGAGTCGAGATAGTAGCCGGTGGGGGCAAAGGGCAGGCCGCTGTACATTTGCCGGGCGATCTCGTCCAGCAGCAGGTCTTCCCCGCCGTCCCCGGGGGTGGTGGCCTCCATAGTAGACTGGTCCGCCGCGTTAATGGTGTCAAGAGATGCCTGGGCTTCTTCATTCAAAGAAGGCGCTGTTTCTGGTGTTGCAGTTTCAATTTGCCCACGCTCCCCTGCCGCCGTTTCCGGGGTGGAACTGATTTCAGATTTGAGCAGGTCATCGTCTGCGAAGGCTGGCAGAGGCGGCAGCCAAGATAGGCTCATCAGCGCAGTCAGGCAGATTGCTGCCAGACGCTGCCTTGCCGTGTGTGTTTTCATAGTAGAACCTCCTACAATAAAGATGCTGTGAAAGGCACGGTGGTCAGCCGTGTCTTTTCCAGCTAATAAAAAAGCGCCTGCCATAGCAGACGCAAAAATATGAAGTGTGGGGGTAATGTAAAGCGAAACCGGCACCGAAGGCGGTGCCGGTTTTCATGAATATCTCAGCAGTAGTAGCGGATGCTTCCAAAAAAGTCTTGCCACTTTTGAATCACTTCTTCGCTGCGGGCCTCAATGACCGCCATGATGTTGCGAAGAACCTTTGGCGGCATTTGAGAGTTGTTGTTTGCCAGATAGCACCCGCCGGATTTTGTGATCCAGATTTTGGTCACGGCCTTTGAGGGAGTCCCCTGCTACACATGGACATGGATGGGTTCCAGAAGCTCATTCTCGTTGGTCAAGAAGTAGACCCAGTATGAACCGATCTTAAAAACCTGCGGCATTTTCAACGCCTCCGTCCTGCGCAAACTGCAAAATCAGGTGCGCAGTGGTTTCCAGAAACTTTTGATATTCCGCTACTTCCTTTTCTGTAAAGCCGAAAACCTCCGTCCACTCATAACCGGGCAGATAGCAGGTCGCGTGGTGGAAACAATCTTTGGCATCCGGCTTTTCGATGTAGACTTTCACTTTGCCGTCAGGCAGCATTTCGGAGTGGACGATCTCGGTGTTATCGGACAATGTCATGAACGGATACATCATGGTAATCCCTCCTGTTGCCGTCAAAAATTCTGTACTTATATTATACACGCATCGGGTGGCTTAGTAAAGAAAAATACGCCTGTCCCCTGGTTTTCGCAGGGCGGGGCGCGAATGGTATCGGGTTTTCTCAATACGAACTCACCTTTCAATAGAAACACACGGTCGGATACTGTGTGCGGGAATGGACTTTTCTTCATCTGGGACCGCATCTATGACTTTGTCCCGTTCGTTCATGTTCAGCAGCGCGTTCAGCTCTGCCAGACGTTTGCTCTTTTCAGCCAGTTCTTGTTCCTGTGGAAAGGGCTTCAGCAATTCTTCCTTGGCGTTTTGCAATTGCTTTTCCAGTTGCGCCAGATCGCTTTCCGCTGCTTCACGGCGCTTTACGATACCGGCTGCTGCGTTGGTGATACGGGTGATGTTGCCCTGGGTATCCGCCCCCAGCGGAACGTCGTACATACCAGCCCCCACCAGTTGCGCATGAAATTCCTGGGCAAGCGGCAGAAAAACGGCTTGGATTGTCAGCCCTTTATAGCTTCCGATGGGCACCGGCTTATCGCTGTCCATGGCGGCGCCGATCAGGCCGAGCAAAGCCCGCCCGGCATCCTCCCGCTTGTCATAGGTGGTGTCCATCAGGCAAATCTGAAAATCTTCTTTGCCTTCGCTGTCCCGGCGGGTATTTGCCTGGACGGTCTGCGCGTCAGTAGTGCAATTTGCAATCACACCTTTTGCCTTCTGGATTTCAGCCGGGAACACAATTGTCGCGGCGTCCTCAAGATGGTAGTGCTGGCTGGTGTACTGTGCCTTCAGTGTGCGCAGCCGGGTCACCTGGATGTCCAGGTCCATCTTTTCCTTGATGGCGGGGTTCCCTGCTGCCAGGGCCTTGACCTCCGCATAGGACAGCGCAGCTTCATCCATATCGTCGCAGGCACGGGCGGGGCTTTTGCTGGTCATAACTTGGCTGATAAAACGCTGCTTATTTTCGATCAGCTGCCAGGAGTAGGCATCAAACGTGCCCTCTGTAACATGGCGGTAGATCGACACTTTTTGGTTTTCGTTGCCCTGGCGGACCATGCGCCCTTCCCGCTGTTCAATATCAGAGGGACGCCAGGGAACATCCAGGTGATGCAGGGCGATGAGTTTCTGCTGCACATTGGTGCCGGCCCCCATCTTGGCGGTGCTGCCCAGGAGGACCCGTACCGTGCCGCTGCGCACCTTGGCGAAAAGATCCGCTTTGCGGGCTTCGGTGTTGGCGTTGTGGATAAACTGGATCTCCTCCTTGGGGATGCCTTTTGCCATCAACTTTCCACGAATATCGTCGTAGATGTTGAAAGTGTCCGCCCTGGGCGTGGAAAGATCGCAGAAAATCAGTTGGGTGGACCGATTGGGCCTGGTCCGTTCCCAGATCTCAAAGACCCGTTCCACGCAGGCGTTTACCTTGCTGTTGGGATCATCGGGCAGGTTCGGGTCGATCAGGCGCTGGTCCAAGGCCAACTTCCGGCCATCATTGGTGTCGGGTAGGATACCGGCGAGGTAGCTATGCTCCTTTTCCGTTATCCCCCCAC
>SAMEA3387511__coassemble_1298_pt1 | contig 65700 bp, 49 predicted proteins | sample SAMEA3387511__metabat2_low_PE_011 | metagenome-assembled genome bin SAMEA3387511 (sample SAMEA3387511) | Felis catus | biome: Faeces | place: United Kingdom | collected 2012
TCAGCCTGACCGACGGCGGCCTGGCGGTGCTGCGCGGCCTGCCGGACGGCACCGTACGCTGACGCTGCTGGACCCCCAGGGCGCGCCGCTGACCGGCACCTACGGCGACGTGACGCTGGACGAAAACGGCACCGCACAGATCAGCCTGACCGACGGCGGCCTGGCGGTGCTGCGCGGCCTGCCGGACGGCACCGTCTGTACGGTGCGCGAAACGCCGGCGGAGGACTACGAGACCACCGTGCGCATCAACGGCGGGGAGCCGCAGCCCGGCCCCGAAGCCACCGTGACCACGCAGACGGGGCTGACTTCCCTGCTGTTCACCAACCGCAGCACCCGCACGCCGCCCGACCCGACGCCCACGGCCACACCGCCCGCGCCCACCGCCAGCCCGGCCGTGCCCACGGCCGCCCCCGGCACGCCGGGGCCTGCCACACCGGGCGGGGCTGTGTCCCCCGCCCCCTCGCCCGCCCCTTCCGCCAAACCGCAGGACGGCGGACCGCCAGCCACCAGGGACGGCTTTGCCCCGGCTTTTTGGGCCATGCTGGCCGCCGCTTCGCTGGCAGGGCTGCTCCTGCTGCGCCGCCGCAGCGGGCGCTGACACAGGCCGCGGCAGAGACCATAAACAAAACCCCCGGCAGGTTCCGAAGGACCCGCCGGGGGTTCGCTGTTTTTATAAGGATCAGGCCGCGTGCCGCAGGCGGCGCACCACCAGACCGATGACCAGACCGATCAGCGCCGGGCAGACCCAGCCAAAGCCCTGCGCATACAGCGGCAGCCAGGCGGCCACCCCGTCCACCAGCGGCTGCAGGTGCAGCGCCGCGCAGGCGGCATCGGGCAGGGTGCGCAGCAGGTCCATCACGGCGGCCACCGCCGTGAAGCCGATGGTCCACCGCAGCACGCAGCGGTCGTTGCCGAAGAAGCGGCCGAACAGCGTGAGCAGGATCAGCACGATGGCCAGCGGGTACAGGAACATCAGCACCGGCAGCGAGTAGGCCAGGATCGCATCCAGCCCCAGGTTCGCCAGCAGGAAGGACAGGGCGCAGAAAGCCACCGCCCACACCCGGTAGGACGGCCCGCTGGGGAAGATATCCACAAAGGTCTCGCCGCAGCTCGTGATCAGGCCGACCGCCGTTTTCAGGCAGGCCACCGTGACGGTGACCGCCAGAATGAACGCGCCCGCGCCGCCGAAGTAGTAGGCCGCGATCTGGGCCAACGCCTCGCCGCCATTGGCAGCCGCCGCGAACTGGCCGCGGCTCTGGGCGCCCACCAGCGTGACCAGCAGATAGATCGCCGCCATCAGCACCGAGCTGAGCAGCCCGGCCACGACGGTGTTGCGGGCCACCTGGCCCGGTTCCTGCACGCCCAGGTTGCGGATGGCCCGCACCACGATGATGCCGAAAGCCAGCCCGGCCAGGGCGTCCATCGTGTTATAGCCTTCCAGCAGGCCGGTGGAGAACGCCGCCGATGTATAGTTGCCCGCCGGTTCCACGGCCGACGCCTGGCCCAGCGGCGCAGTCAGCGCCCGGATCACCAGCACCGCCAGGAAGCAGAGGAACAGCGGGTTGAGCAGCTTGCCGATCCAGGTCAGGATCTGGCCGGGCCGCAGCGAGAAGAACAGCACCGCCGCAAAGAAAGCCAGCGAAAAGACCGCCAGCGTGGCGCCCTGCCATTCGGCCGGGACCAGCCGCTGGATGCCCACCGTAAAGGACACGGTCGCGCAGCGGGGAATGGCGAAGAACGGGCCGATGGTCAGGTACAGCAGGCAGGTGAAAAACAGGCCGTACCCGCGGCCCACCCGGCTGCTGAGCTGGAGAAGCCCTTTCTCCCGGCTGATGCCCAGCGCCGCCACGCCCAGCAGCGGCAGGCCCACGCCGGTGATCAGGAAGCCCGCCGACGCCTGCCAGAGATTCTGGCCCGCCAACTGGCCCATGGATACAGGGAAGATCAGGTTCCCCGCGCCGAAAAACATGCCGAACAGCATGCTGGCTACCAGCACCCGCTGTTTGAAGGTAAGTTGCTGCATGATCGTCTCCTTCCGCCGCAAAAGTACCCCGCCGGGGCGCTGTGCGGTCATTCCTCTTTTTCTTTTTTCTCTTTTTCTTTCTTTTCCTTTTTCTCCCGTTCGCGGCGCTCCCAGGCGGATTCGCCCTTGTCGTCACGGTCGGCGGCGGGGTTCTCCTCCTCCGGCTTGGGGCGGACCAGCTCCACCAGCGCGCTGGCGATCTTGCGGTCGCGCACATCCTCCACGCGGATGCGCAGGCCGTTGATCTCCACCGTGAACTGGGTGCCGTCCTCCGGGATGGCGGGCAGGCAGCTCATGACCATGCCGCTGACGGTATCATAGTCGGCGTCCTCCGGCAGTTCGATATCCAGCGCGTCGGCCAGATCCTCCACGCGCAGGCTGCCTTCCACGCGCCACACGCTGTCCGACACCTGCTGGATCGGCAGGGGTTCCTCGGGGTCAAATTCGTCGTAGATATTGCCCACGATCTCTTCCAGCAGGTCCTCGATGGTGACGATGCCCGCCGTGCCGCCGTACTCATCCACCACGATGGCCAGATGGTTCTTCTGGGCCTGCATATCGCGGAACAGGCGGTCGGCATGGACGTTTTCCGGCACAAAGTAGGCCGGGCGCAGCAGGCTTTCCAGCGGGCAGGGGTCCGTCCGCTGCAGGTTCAGCAGGAAGTCGCGGGCGTTGAGCACGCCGCGGACGTTGTTGATGTTGTCCTCATAGACAGGGTAGCGGCTCAGGCCGGTCTTCTGGATGGTATCCAGGATGACGTCGCTCTCCTCGTCCAGGCTGAACGCAGACACATCGGGTTCCGGCGTCATCACGTCGCTGGCGACCCGGTCGCCGAAGTCGAACACGTTCTCGATCCACTTCTGTTCTTCCTGGGCGATGGCGCCCTGTTCGCCGCTGTTTTCCACCATCATGCGGATGTCTTCCTCACTGGCGGCGGCTTCCTCGGCCTCGGTCTTGAGGCCCAGCAGGTGCAGCGTGCCGTTGGTGGTCACGTTCAGCAGGGCCATCATGGGGGCGAACACCACGCTGATGACATGCACGACGCCCAGCGCCGCGCGGGCCCAGGCTTCCGGCTGCTGCATGGCGATGCGCTTGGGCACCATTTCGCCGAAGGCGATGGAGAAGAAAGAGATCACGATGGTCACGACCACCATCGAGAACACCGACACCACGCCCGCGGGCAGCGGCAGGCCCAGCCCGATCAGGAAGTCGGACAGGTAGCCGGAGAAGTTCTCGGTACCGAAGGCGGCGCCCAGGAAGCCCGACAGCGTGATGGCCACCTGGATGGCGGACAAAAAGCGGTTGGGGTTTTCCACCAGGGCCAGCAGCCGGGCGGCGGTCTGGTCGCCGCCCTCGGCCTGCTTGCTCAGTTTGACCGAGTTCAGGGACAGGAACGCGATCTCCGACCCGGCGAAGAAGGCGTTGAGCAGGATAAAGACTACCTGCAAGAGAATTTGTGAGGGAAGATTTTCCACTTGAATAAACGCTCCTTTTTGTTGTGTGCAGAATTTCTGCGCAGCGGCAAAAAACACAAAAAAGCACAGCCCTGCGCCAGAGAGTCCAGCGGGGCTATGCTCTTATACCAAAATCGCGATGAAAAGTGGGTCGCTCCGGTTCGTCGCCGTCGGCGTTCATAGGGTGACTCGTTTCCTTTCCGCAGCGGTGGCTGCTATACATTTTTGTATTATAGCGCAAAAATGCCCCGCCGTCAAGGGGAACCCCTTACCGCCCGAAATAGGCGGCGATCTGCCGCATACGCGCGCTCTGCTCCACATGGAAGGGGCAGCGCCCGTCACAGTGCCCGCAGCCGATGCAGTCGGCGGCGTGCTTTTCCAGCTTGGCGTAGTGGTCGGCGGCCATCGCGTCCCCGATGCGGGCCAGATCGTAGTATTTGTTGATGAGCCCGATGTTCAGCCCCGCCGGGCAGGGCGCGCAGTGGTTGCAGTAGACGCAGGCGCCCTCGGCCTCCTTCGGCGTGAAGGTGCCCAGCACCGAATAGTCGCGCTCCTGCGGCGAAGCGTCCAGCCAGGCCAGCGCGCCCTTCACGTCGTCCATGTTGCGGACGCCGGGCACCACGGTCAGTACACCGGGCTTGTCCAGCGCGTACTGGATGCACTGCACCTTCGTCAGCGCCCTGCCGAACGGCGAGGTGCGCGCGTCCAGAAGCTGCCCGCCGGAGTAGGGCTTCATGACCGAGATGCCCACGCCCTCGGCTTCGCACCGGCGGTAAAGCGCCATCCGTTCCCCGGCGCTGCCCGCGGCGAACTCGCCCTGCTGGTAGTCGTATGCCGGATTGATCGAGAACATCAACTGGTCCACCAGCCCGGTATCCAGCACTTTCTGCGCCAGTTCCGGCGTGTGGGACGACAGGCCGATGTGCCGCACGACGCCGCTCTTTTTCATGCCCAACAGATAGTCCAGCACGCCGTTGCGCCGGTACTGGTCCCAGTCCTTTTCGGCGTCCAGGCAGTGGATAAAGCCGAAGTCGATGTAGTCGGTCCGCAGTTCTTTGAGCTGCCAGTCCACCTGACGTTTGATGGTCTCCAGGTCGGTGGTCCAGCCGTATTCGCCCGTGGTGTAGTCGGCCCCGAAGTGGACCTGATAGATCATCTCCCCGCGCACCGAGGCGAACGCCTGCCCGGCGCGGCGGAAAGACCCCGCCCCGGCGGCGGCAAAGTCCACATAGTTGACGCCCTGTTCATGGGCATAGGTCAGCGCGGCGACGGCTTCCTTTTCCGGCGTGTTGAAGATCGGGCCGGTGCCCAGGCCGATCACGCCGATCTTCTGGCTGGTTTTGGGGTGGATGCGGTATTCCATAACGGTTCCCTCCTGATGGCGCGGGGCGGCCGCGCGGTCTTCTGGTTTGGTTCTTTTGGTCCGGCGGCAGGGGTGCCCGCCCGCCGGCGCTGTATTTTGACACAATGTCAGCACGTTTATTATACGCCTTTCGCTGACGCCATGTCAATATGAAATCGCTGTTTTGTGGTCAGAAAAAGCGCCGCCCTGCGGCGGCGCTTCACGCTTTTTCAAGGCCCTGCAACTGCCGGGCCACGAAGCCGAACACGATGTCATAGACCGTCAGGCGCGGGTAGGGCACCCCGGCCAGTTCCATCGCCTGCTTCTGTTTTTCGGTCAATGCCGTGTAGGGGTAGATGCCGAACAAAAACGGGTACAGCGCATAGAGAAAGCCCTCCCGTTCCTCCTGCGTCGCGCGGGGGAAGCCGCGTTCCAGGCAGCCGCGCAGCACCTGCATCGACCGGGCATACACCCGCTTGAAGTCCACCAGCCGCTCGATGCGGGTGTTGGCCTCCATATCATACAGGTTCATGGCCAGCAGTTTGAGCATCAGCGTCCGTTTTTCCAGCGTGTGGGCCAGCGCGGCGGCAAAGTCCCTGGCGCGCACAGGGCCGTCCTGCCCCGGCAGGCCCTGCAGGTCGTCGATCCAGGCCAGGTATTCCCGCTGCAGCAGCGCCAGGAAAATTTCTTCCTTGCTATGGAAATAGTTGTAGATGGACGTGCGGGTAAAGGTGGTCTTTTCCCCGATGTCCCGCAGGGTGATCTCCTTGAAGCTCCTGCTCTCGTACAGCGCGGCGCAGGCGTTCAGGATCTCCTCGTTCCGCGCGCGGGTCAGTTCGGCAGAACCTTTGGGCATGGCGTTCCTCTTTTCTGTGGCGTTGGGGCGGCCGGCAAACGGCGGCGCGCCCCGGGCGTTCCTTGTATCGTACCGCTATTGTACCGCAAAAAGGCCCGCCTGGCAACCGCCCCGCCCGTCTTGCCCGTTTTTACCGGCCCGTCACCTGCCGGGCCCATTCCGCCGCGCCGCTGTTGAGCAGGCGACCATCGCCCCAGTCGGCTTTAGGGCAGTGGGCGCGCAGGCTCTTTTCGGCCCCCGCGATGCCGCTGCCGCCCGAAGTGGCGAAGGGGATCACCCGCTTGCCGGTGAAGTCGGCGCTCTCCAGGAAGGTGTCCACGATGCGCGGTTCCACATACCACCAGATGGGGAACCCCAGCAGCACCGTGCCGTAGCCGTCCAGCGCGGGCACCGGGTCCGCCAGCGCCGGGCGGCTGGCGGGGTCGCGCATCTCCAACGTGCTGCGGCTGTGCTGGTCCCGCCAGTCCAGGTCGGCGTCGGTGTAGGGCTGCGCCGGGCGGATCTCATACAGGTCGGCCCCTACGGCTTCGGCCATCTGCTGCGCCGCGCGCGCCGTCACGCCGCTGGCGGAAAAATAGGCGATCAAAATTCGGTCGTTCATGGCGTTTCCTTTCCCGCGCGTTCTGTATCGTATCGCGCGTTTCCGTATGGCAGGCGGGCCGTTACACTTCGACCAGCCGGTATTCCCGGCTGCCGAAGCCCAGCGCGGCCGCGGCCTCGATGGTGTGGATGCCGTTGCGGCTGTTGACCCGTTCCATAAAGTGTTCTTTGCCGGGGTCGTCGGAGCCAAGCACCAGGTCGATGCACGCCTGGTCGATGGCGACTGGGTCCAGGCTGGCCAGCATGCCGATGTCCCGCATGCAGGGGTCCTCGGCCACGGCGCAGCAGTCGCAGTCCACGCTCAGGTTCTTCATCACGTTGATGTAGGCGATCTTGCCCTTAAAGTGTTCGGCCACGCTCATGGCCGCGTCAGCCATGGCTTCGGGGAATTCCACCGGGCTGGCGTGCTGCTGCCAGGTCTGGTAGCGGTCGTCGGTCTTGCCCGCCGAGTGGATCAGTGCCTTGCCCGCGCGGGACGCGCAGCCGATAGAAAGCTGCTTGAGCGCACCGCCGTACCCGCCCATGGGGTGGCCCTTGAAGTGGGCCAGCACCAGCATGGAATCATACGTTTCGATGTTTTTGCCCAGGTGGTTCTCTTTAAGCACCTTGCCGCCCGGAATGGGCCAGACCACATCGGGGCCTTCGGCGTCCATGATGTCCACGTCAAAATACTTCGTCCAGCCGTGTTCTTCCATCAGTTTCCAGTGGCTTTCGGTGTGGTCCCGCACGCCGCCGGCCGCGTCGCCGTAGGCCGTGTTGCACTCCACGATGGTGCCGTGTACAGCGTCCACCATCGGCTTCCAGAATTCCGGGTGCAGGAAGTTCTGGTTGCCCTTCTCACCCGAATGGACCTTGACGGCCACCCGGCCGGGCAGTTCCACGCCCACGGCACGGTACAGTTCCACCACCTTTTCCGGGGTGATGGTGCGGGTAAAATATACGTTCGGTTTCATGAGGCTTTCCTCCCGTCGTTCAGCAGGCCTTCTATTCTGACACAGTGTCATTATAGATAGAATAGCGCGCCCGGCGCGAAAAGTCAAGCCCCACCGGGGATTTCTCAGCCCCCTGCCCCGCCGGTCAGGTCCACCGTATGCAGACAGTCGCCGTACCGTTCGGCCAACTGCGCCGCCATGCAGGGGACGCCGCTTTCGACCTCGCGCCCTGCGGGGTCCGTGTGGGAGCTGCCGTAGAACCCCACGACCGGCACATCCGCCAGCGCGTCCCGGGCCGCGGCGAAGTTTTCCGCCAGGGTGTTTTCCCGGTAGGCTTCCGCTTCGGCGGAACCGATATCCTTATAGTAGGCGTTGCCCTGCTGGATGCAGGTCTCCGCCGCCGCATATTCGCGGCTGTCCTGCCGACCCTCGGCGGTCAGCCGTTCCAGATAGCGCGCCCCGGTCGTATCGGCCTGGTGCCCCACGTCGGTGCCGTGAAAGACCGTTTCCGGGCAGGACGTCTTGATCGCGCGGTAAAAGTCCCGCACTTCCGGCGTGTGGGACAGCGTCCCCCGCCAGTCGTCATAGATCTGGTCCAGGATCGCATCGTCCGGCTCCTGCATCCAGATGTTCAGGAATTCAGCGGTATAGTACGGCATTTCGATGAACAGGTCCCGCGCCCCCTGGTCATAGTACCCCTGCCACAGTTCCAGTTCCTTGTTCAGCACCGCCTGCTCGCCGTGCCATTCCCCGTACAGATAGATCTGCCCCTCCCGCAGGGGCTCGGCTTTCACGTCCGGGACTATAATCTCCGGCTGCGCCCCTGTGCAGCGCACCGCCGCCACGGCCACCATCACTACGGCCAGCGCGGCTACCGCCGCCGCACAGATCCTTTTGCCTGTTTTTCCGATCGGTTTCATCCACATACACTCCTTTTGTTTGCCGTTCTGTGTATATAAACGAGCCGCACCAGGGGATTTTTGCGGGGGAATACGTGCAAAACAGTCAAATTTCCTATATAGGTTTTTTGCATTGTTTTTCCGGTTCCCTGCATGCTACAATCAAAATCAGAAAAGCTGGTCCCCTGCGCGCCCGCGTGCGCCGGGGGCTGATCCTAACAATGTACAGGAGGAATCGCTGTGAAACTTCGACTGGGGATCATCGGGGCGGGCAACATCGCCGCTTCCCACATTCAAAACGTGCTGGACGGGAAATGCCCGGACGTTGAAATCACCGCCGTGGCCGACCGCAAGGAGAGCCGCCGCCAGTGGGCGCAGGAAAAACTGCCCAACGCCGCGATCTTTGACGAGGGCAGCGCGCTGATCGCCGCAAAGCCCTGCGACGCGGTGCTGATCGCCGTGCCCCATTACCAGCACCCGCCGCTTGCCATCGAGGCATTCCGCGCCGGGCTGCACGTCCTTTGCGAAAAGCCGGCCGGGGTCTACACCCTGCAGGTCCGGGAGATGAACGCGGAGGCCGACAAACACCCCGACCTGACCTTCGGCATGATGTTCAACCAGCGCACCAACTGCCTGTACCGCAAGATCAAGCAGATGCTCGACGCCGGTGAGCTGGGCGAGATCAAGCGGGTGAACTGGATCGTGACCGACTGGTACCGCACCCAGTTCTACTACGATTCCGGCGCCTGGCGGGCCACCTGGGCCGGGGAGGGCGGCGGCGTGCTGCTGAACCAGTGCCCCCACCAGTTGGACCTGCTGCAGTGGCTTTGCGGGCTGCCCACGCGGGTCCACGCCTTCTGCCACGAAGGCAAGTGGCATGACATTGAGGTGGAGGACGACGTGACCGCCTACATGGAGTTTGCCAACGGCGCCACCGGCGTATTTGTAACGACCACCGCCGACGCCCCCGGTACCAACCGGCTGGAGATCACCGGCACCCGGGGCCGCCTGATCTGCGATGAAAACGGCCTGACCTACGACCGGCTCAAAGAGGACGAGCGCGTCTGGTGCGCCACCTGCAAAGAAGGGTTCCAGAAGCCCGACTGCGAGCGCGTGCCTGTGACGACCGACGGCGAGAACCCGCAGCACGCCGGCGTGCTGAACGCCTTTGCCGCCCACATCCAGACCGGCGCGCCCCTTGTGGCCGACGGCCGCGAGGGCATCAACGGGCTGATGCTCTCCAACGCCATCCACCTGTCTGCCTGGACCGGCGAAACGGTGTCCCTGCCCATTGACGAGGAGCGTTTTCTCGCGCTGCTGAACGAGCGGCGCGCCCATTCCCGCCTGAAAGCGGACACCGACATCGTCATGGACACCAGCGCCAGCTACGGCGGCGGCGCAAAATAAACGGGGAGTCATTTTGTATGCAGGCCATTCATACCGCTGTGATCGGCATCGGCAACATGGGCACTGCCCACGCCCAAAGTCTTGCCCAACATCAGGTGCGCGGGCTGGAACTGTCCGCCGTATGCGACATCGCCCATGACCGTCTGGCAGATTTTGCAGCCCGGTGGCCGGCCGTGCGCCAGTTCCACAGTGTGGAAGAACTGCTGGCGGCAGGCGGCATCGAAGCCGCCATCGTCGCCGTGCCCCACCCGCTGCACAGCCAAATCGCCAGCCGCCTGCTGGACGCCGGGCTTCATGTTCTGGTAGAAAAGCCGCTGGACGTATCCCTTTCCCGCGCGCAGGCGCTCTGCCGCCAGGCGGGAACCAGCGGCCGGGTATTCGCCCTGATGCTGAACCAGCGCATCAACCCGCTGTTCATCCGGGCGCACCAGCTCGTGCAGGGCGGCGAGCTGGGCGAACTCAAACGCTCGGTCTGGATCATCACCAACTGGTACAGGACCCAGCACTATTATGATTCCAGCGCCTGGCGGGCCACCTGGGCCGGGGAGGGCGGCGGCGTACTGCTGAACCAGGCCCCGCACAACCTGGACCTGTGGCAGTGGATCTGCGGGATGCCGGTCTGTGTGACCGGCTACTGCGACATTGCGCGTTACCACCACATCGAGGTGGAGGACGACGCCACACTGCTGGTAAAATACGCAAACGGCGCCAGCGGGGTGTTCATCACTTCCACCGGCGAAATGCCGGGGACCAACCGGCTGGAGATCTCCGGCACGCGGGGAAAGCTGGTGCTGGAGGGCGGCGTGCTGAAATGGTGGCGCCTGAAGCAGCCGGAAGACGCGCTCCGTTTTTCTTCCCCCGAAAACTTCATAGCCCCCGATTGCGACTACACCGAGTTCGTTCCCGACACGCCGGAAACGGCACACCGGGGCATCCTGCAAAATTTTGCGGACGCGATCCTGACCGGGGCCCCGCTGCTCAGCCCCGGCCCCGCCGGACTGAACGAGCTGGAACTTTCCAACGCCGCGTACCTGTCCCAATGGACGGGCAACACCGCCGTGCCGCTGCCGCTGGACACTGCGCACTTTGACCGGCTGCTCAGCGAGCGGGTCCAAACTTCCGGCTACCGCCCCGCGGCGGCCGCCGCCCAGCCGGACGGCACCTACAGCCGGCGCTGGCAGGTAAACTGGTAAAATACAGGGAGTCATCTATGGAAAACACGATCCAACTTTCCTTTCCGGCCGCCGATCCCTTTATCCTGCGGGCATCGGACGGGCTTTACTATCTGTACTGCACCGCCGAGGACGGCGGTGCCTTTTCCATCCGCGTTTCGGCAGACCTGCGCAGTTGGAAGCTCTGCGGCACGGCGCTGGGGCCCGGCAGATCACGCTGGGGCACCGGTTGTTTCTGGGCGCCCGAATGTTATGAGATCGGCGGCCGGTACTACCTGTTCTACAGCGCCGACTGGAAGGTGAACCCCACCGGCGCGCTGGAAAATTTCCGCATCGGCGTCGCCGTTGCGGACACCCCCGCCGGGCCGTTCGAGGATCTGGCGGACCGCCCCATCTTCGATCCCGGTTACCCGATCATCGACGCGAACCTCTACGCCGAAAACGGCCGCTATTTCCTGTACTATTCCCGCTGCTGCTACGAGCACAACATCGACGGCCTGGAAGAAAGCTGGATCTACGGCGTCGAACTGCTGCCGGACTTTTCCGGCGTGCGCGGGGAGCCGGTGCTGCTGCTGCGCCCGGAACAGGAATGGGAGGGCCGTTCCGCCCCGCAGACCGGCCGGCGCTGGAACGAGGGTTCTTTCCTGCTGCGTCAGGGCGGCCAATACATCATGACCTATTCCGCCAACTATTTTGGCGGCCCGGACTACGCCGTGGGCTATGCCGTTGCAGAACACCCGCTGGGCCCCTACGCCAAAGCGCCGGAAAATCCCATTCTGGAGCGCCACGGCCCTGTCACCGGCACCGGCCACAGTTGCCTGTTCCGCGCGCCCGACGGCACGTGGATGATCTGCTACCACGGCCGCACCGAGACCACCGGCGACGACCGCATCGGGTTCCTCTCCCCGGTCCAGATCACAGAGAACCGCGTGCGCGCCCTGCTTTGAAACAGAACGCCAAAAAGCCCCCTGCCGTCCGGCAGGGGGCTTTCCTGTTGAGTTTTATACGGCGCTGTCCGCCATGGCCTGCGCCTGCAGGCAGAGCTCCGCCGCCTTGAAGGCATGTTCCTGGGTCATGGCTGTTTCCGTGCGTTCCATACAGTCCCGGATCAACTGCGGGAAGAAGGGATAGCCCATCTTTCCCGTAGCGTCAAAGCAGTGCTCACCGCTTTTGTTGGCCCAGTAGACCATATTTTCCCGCTTTTCCCCGGCGGCAAGGTCGATGTATTTGCGCAGTTCGATGTACCCGTCGGTCCCCAGAATAAAGGTGCGCCCATCGCCCCAGTTGCGCAGACCGTCCGGCGTGAACCAGTCCACCCGGAAATACCCCGTCACGCCGTTGGCCGCCGCGGCGGCGCACTCACCCAGATCCTCCAGTTCGGGGTGTTCCGGGTGGGCGCAGTTCGCCGCACGCGCCAGGGTGATCCGGGCGTCCTCCGCACCGGCAAAGTAGAGGAACTGTTCCAACTGATGGCTGCCGATGTCGCAGAGGATGCCGCCATACCGCGCTTTCTGATAGAACCAGTCCGGGCGTTCAGGCCCCAGCCGGTGCGGGCCAAAGCCTTCCATATGCAAAACGCGCCCGATCTCGCCCCGGCGGATCAGCAGGTCTGCCAGCACGGCGGCTTCGTTGTGCAGCCGTTCCGAGTAATACACCATGTACTTGCGCCCCGTCTGCCGCACAGCCTGGCGCGCGGCGCGCAGTTGTTCCAGCGTGGTGAAGGGCGCTTTATCCACAAAATAGTCCTTGCCTGCCGCCATGACCTGCAGCCCCAGCGGGCCGCGGTCCGCCGGGACGGCGGCGCTGGCGATGAGCTGCAGCGCCGGGTCCTGCAAAAGTTCCTGCAGGCTGGCTGCCGCCCGGGCCTGCGGGAAGCGCCGACGGAACGCCGCGACATTGCACGGGTCCTCATCCCATACAGCGTCCAGCGTGGCGCCGGCTTCCAGCAGGCCGCTGACCATGCCGTAAATATGCCCGTGCGCCAGACCGGCGGCCGCAAAGTGGAATTCACCCGGCCCCACGGCGGGCACGGGTTTGGGCGGCAGATGCAGTTCCATTGTCAGATCAGCTCCTTTAAGGCGTTGCAGGCGGCGTCAAAAGCAGCGTCGCTGCTCTCGTAGCAATAGCCGCCCACATGACTTATCGTACCGCCCTGTTCCAGATCTTTCAACCCCTCGAACACTTTCAGGTGCGGTTCCACCGTTACATGTTCGCCGCCCTGGGCGCGGTAGGCGTCCAGGATGCGCTTGACATTGCCCTGGCCATGGCCCGCAGGCACGACGCTGCCGTCGGCCAAAGCATCCTTGATGTGCAGATAATCCACGAACCCGTGCAGGCGCTCCCAGGCAGCCCAGGTGTCCTGCCCGCACTGGACATAGTTGGCCGGGTCGAACACGCCGTGCAGGGCGGGGAACTGCCGGTGCAGGTCCTCGCAGCGGGCCGCGTTGTCGCCGTAGATCCCCTTCTCGTTTTCATGGCAGAAGAAGATGCCGCTGCCCTCGCCCACGCGCAGCATCCGGTCCATGCGGTCCATCACTTTGTCGCGGTACAAAGCGGGGTCCTTCCCGGCAGGGATATAGAAAGAGAACATCCGCAGCCGGTCGGTGCCCAGAATATGGGCGATCTCCAGCGTATGGCGCAGTTGTTCCAGATGGGCGTCAAAATCGTCGCTCTCAATGTCGATCTTGCCGATGGGCGAACCGACGGACCAGACGCAAAGCCCGGCGTCATCCAGTTTGCGGCGGACTTCCCGCGCCTTTTCCGGGGAAATGGCCGATACGTTCTCCCCGTCCACGCCGCGGATCTCCAGACCGTTCAGTCCGTTGCGGCGCATGGCCGCGATCTGGCCCTCGACCAGAGGGGAAGCCTCATCGGCAAACGCATAGATCTTCATACAAAACCTCCTGTTTTCAAACAGCTATGATATGGCAATGGGCCGCGCCGGACGCCCGTCCTGCGCGGCTCACGCCTTCTTTTACAGCATCAGTGCATAGATACCGCCCTGCACGCTGCGGGCGATGAACGCCTCGTAGCGGCTGGTCTTGGTATCGTACCAGTCAGAGAAAGGCACGCGCGAGGTCGTTTCCCGCAGTTCGCGGGCGACCGGCTCGATGAGCGCAGCGCGCACGGCGGGGTCGTCCGTCATGCGGGCCGTCCAGCAGATCCAGTCGGACTTGGTGTAATCCGCACGGGAATCCAGCGGCAGGCCGTAGGTATTGATGCGCGGCAGATAGCTGGCCAGTTCCGCCTGATAGAAGTTCTCCGGCATCAGGCCCAGGCCCAGCACCTTGTCCCACAGCAGATTATACTTCATGCTCCAGCCCTGGCCGTCCAGCGTCAGCGGGGTATTGCCCCGGTCGCCGATCTTTTCCAGCAGGTGGGCCGCCATGGTCCTGGCCTGGCGGGCGTATTCCTCCATGCCGGTCAGGCGGGCATAGCAGGCCACGCCCACGATGGCCTTGGCGGCCAGGTTGACATTGTGGGCCAGATGCCCCGCAAAGTCGTCGGTGCAAAGCTGTTCGGCGGGGTCCTCGCCATATTGTACCAGATATTTCACCCAGCGGTCCAGCAGCGGGCGGTACTGGTCCGCCAGCGCATGGTCCGCGCCAAAGGCGCGCGCCGCTTCCAGCATGATGAGCATATTGCCGCATTCTTCCACCGGCATCTGGTAGCGGGGGTCCCACACCTCGGTGCCCGCCGGGTAGAGGTAATAGGGCGGGTAGCACTGCTTGCGGTCCACATGGTGGTACACGCCGTAGACCTGGCCCGTGGCCAGCGGATAACGGCCCACATCGTGGGGAGCAAAGTCCTCCGTCCAGACCGGCATGGAGGCAAATTCCAGCACCGGGCGGCACAGGGCGTTGACCAGTTCCGGGCAGTAATGCAGGAACAGCGGAATGGAGGGGTAGCTCACATCCACCGTGCCGATGCAGCCGTTGGAGTCGTTCTCTTTGGAGAGGAAGGCCATCGCCCCGCCGGGGGTGGCGATCAGCTTGTGGGCGGCGAAGGTATGCCGCCAGGCAGCGTTGGCAAGCTGCTCATACGCTTCCCCGGCTGCCGCACGCGCATCCTGGGCCACACGTTCGTCCCACTGGGCGCAGCGGCGCAGGATCTCGTCAAAATGCTGCTGCGTATAGGTGATCGCGTCGGTGATCCGGCGGCCGTCGCGGCAATACCAGGCGTTGCACAGGCTGCCGAAATAATTGATGGAAGCAATATCGTCATAGCCAATGACGATCTGGGCCGCCGGGCCGCCCACTGCGAGCCGCAGGTCGGTCTGCAGGCCGTCGCCCACCGGGCGGGCTTCGCCGCCGCTCAGGTACAGATAGCCCCAGTCGATGGTCACATGGTCGCCGGAATGGCTCAGCGGCTTCTGGGTGGTCTGGCCGCACCATGCGGTGTTTTTGCCGTCGCACACGATGACCGCGCCGTTCATTTCGGGGCGGATGTCGCCATCATAGCACAGCCGGTCGGACAGATGCAGCCGGACCTGCACGTCATGATCTGCGCCGTCCGCCGAGACCGCCGCCAGCGTCACCAGCGTGACCGGCATACTCAGCAGGTCCAGATCGTCGGGGAAAGCGGGGGTGGCAAAGCAGACTTCCAGCCGGACGCCGCCGAACTCACTGACAAAGCGGGTGCGGGTCGCCGTCACCTGCAGTTCCGTCAGCTTGGCTTCCGGTTCAGGCCCTGCGCCCAGGAACCGGCAGGGCGCGCCGTCCACCGTCATGGCGCCGCGGATCGGTTTGGCCGGGCCGCTCCAATGGCAGCTATCGGTCTGGGTCATGGTATCGGCGGGCATCCAGACCGAAATGTACGGGTCGGACGCCAGCAGCGGAATGGCGGGGAGCCGTTCAATATGCGGCATAAAAAGACCTCCTTGTGGTCATGTGGTAAGATCAGCCTTTCAGGCCCTGAATGCTGATGCCTTCCACGAGGTTCTTCTGGAACAGGAAGAACAGGATCATGACGGGCACCAGAGAGAGCGCGGACATGGCAAAGGTAGCGCCGTAGTCCGCCATGGAACTGTCGTTGAACATCTTGAGGGCGTAGGCCACGGTGTACATGGCGGGCTTGTTCAAGTACAGCAACGCGCCCATAAAGTCCTCCCAGCTTGCCATGAAGGTCAGCACGCCGACCGTGACCAGCGAGGGCACGATCATAGGGACGATGATGCGGAAGAACACACCGTACCAGCTGCAGCCGTCGATCTTGGCGGCTTCGTCCATATCACGGGGAATGCCGCGGATGAACTGCATGATGAGGAAGATGTTGAAGCCGCTTGCAAAGAAGGAGGGAACGATCATCGGCAGGAAGGTGCCCACCCAGCCCATGCTGTTGAACAGCACGAAGCGGGGGATCATCATGACCTGGCCGGGCAGCATCATGGTGATGACCATCATGACGAACCAGAAGTTGCGGCCCCTGAACTTGATGCGCGCCAGGCCGAAGGCCACCAGCGCGGAGGAGATGACCATGCCGACCGAGGACAGCAGCGCCACCAGGAGCGAGTTGGCGAAGAAGTTGCCGAAGGTATAGCCGCCGAAGCCCTGCCAGCCGGTAATGTAATGTTCCAGCGTGAAGTTTTTGGGGATCAGGGACGTGGCCGTGGTAAAAATATCGCCGTTGGGTTTGAACGAGGAGGCGATCAGCCACAAGACCGGGTAGAGCATCACGAAACCGACGGCCAGCATCAGGACGTGGTAAACCACCGTGCTCACACTGCGGCGCGCCGAAACGCTGTGCGTAATATTCTTGATCGTCATACCGTTACCTACCCTCCGATTCATAGTAGACCCACGCGCTGGAGGAGCGGAAGATCAGCGCGGTAAACAGGGCGATAATGAGCAGCATGAACCACGCCATGGCACAGCCGTAACCCATCTGGAACTGGTCGAACGCCTTGTTGTACAGGTGAACGCCGTAATACAGCGTCGTGTTCAGCGGCTTGCCCTGGGTGATCAGGTAGCTGGAGTTGAACGCCTGGAAAGCGCCGATGACCTGGTTGATGAGGTTGAAGAAAATGATGGGGGTGAGCATGGGCAGCGTGATGGAGAAGAACCGCTTGACGGGGCCCGCGCCGTCCACAATGGCGGCTTCGTGGTAGCTCTGGGGAATGTTCTTGATGGCCGCCAGGAAGATCAGCATCGAGCTGCCGAACTGCCAGACGCCCAACGCGATCAGGGTGCCCAGGGCGGTATCGGGGTCGCCCAGCCAGGCGGTGTCGTCCGGCAGGCCGAAGAAGCCGAGGATCTGGTTGACGACGCCGTTGACGGAGAACAACTGCTTCCACAGAAGGGCGATGGCAACGCTGCCGCCCATCAGGGACGGAATGTAGAAAGCCGAGCGGTACAGGCCGGTCAGGCGGGTGGTGCGCGCCAGCACCAGCGCGACCAGCAGGGAGACCGTCAGCTTGATGGGCACCTGGATAAAGGCGAACTTGAAGGTGACCCAGAACGAGGTCCAGAACAGATCGTCTTCAAAGAACATTTCCTTGAAGTTGTCCAGCCCGACCCACTTGGGGGTGGACAGGACGTTGTACTCGGTAAACGAGAGATACAGCGAAGTAAAGAACGGGATAACGGTAAAGACCAGCAGACCGATTATGAAGGGCAGTATGAACACATAGCCCGCCACATTGTTGCGGTCCATCGCGTAACTGAGCCTGCGCCCGAACCCGGTACGTTTGTGCATGGCGATAGCTCCTTTCATCAGGACATAATTCAAAGAATCGCGCCGAAGGGGGTGGGCCTTCGGCGCGACAGAACGCAAGCGTTCCAAGCCAGACCGCGTTATGGGGAACCCTGCATGGTTCCGACGCGGCTCCAACGAAAAACCTTATTCTTCCGCGGCAGCGCTTTCGGCCAGGATCTCGTTGGCCTCGCTCATAAACTGCTCGGCAGTTGCCTGCAGGTCAGTCGCTTCACCGTAGCGCACCTGCTCCGAATACTGCGCCAGCAGGTCGGCCACTTCGTTATGGGCGGCCGGGTCGGGGTTCATCAGGGGAGAAGCCATATCCGGCTGGCTGACGTAGTCAACAAAATCGACGACTTCCTGGCTGACTTCGTCCAGCTTGGGCGACACATACTCGCGCATTTCCTCGTCGATGGGCACCGCACGCTCGATACCAACGATGTCATAGCAATCCGGGCTGTTGGTGAAGAAGTCGATGAAGCGGATGGCGGCCTCCTTGACGGGGCTGTCGGCGCCCACGCACCAGAACATGGCGGGCTTGAGGTAAGTAGCGGAAGCGGTGGCATCATCCGTGTTGGGGATCATGACCATGCTGATGTCCTTGCCGGTGGCGTCGCGGTAAGCCTGCAGCTCGTTGGAGTTCTGGTAGCGGCTCCAGGCGTCGTTCACCATCGAGTCAAAGGCGGTCACGGCGGTCTCTTCACCGGGTTTCAGGCCCCAGCCTTCTTCCTGGGATTTCAGCGCCAGTTCCCACATATCCACGATGTACTGCGGATCGTCAAAGCCCAGCGCCGTGGCGTCCTCATTATAGAGGTTCAGGCCGTAGTTGCGCAGGCGGAAACGCAGGTTGTCTGCCTGGCAGCTCGTCACGAAGGTATCCCGCAGGCCGGTGGCCTCGTACACCTGCTTGGCAATATCGCAGTACTGCGTCATGTTCGGGTTCATCGGCATTTCGATCCCCAGTTCGTCCAGAACATCCTTGCGGTACAGCATGACCGGCGCGTTGGTGCCGGTGGAGACCGCATAGAACTTGCCGTTGACCGTGCCGGAATCCTTCACGCTCTGGGAAACGCCGCTCAGGTCAAGGCGGCCGTCCGCGACGTAGCTGTCCAGTTCAGCCAGGACGCCGTTCTCCACATACTGGGCCAGATAGGCGTAGTCCATCTGGAACACGTCCGGGGTCTGGCCGCCGGCGACCTGGGCGGGCAGCTTGGTCCAGTAGCCATCCCAGTCGGAAAAGTCTGCCACGACGTCAATGTCGGGGTTCAATTCCTCGAACTTTTCGATCAGCTTCGTGGTCTGGTCGTTACGGGTCTGGGAACCCCACCACAGAACGTTCAGGGTGGTCTTTCCTTCGCTGTTGGTGCTTTCGGCAGCCGCCTCGCCCGTCGCGGCAGAACCGTCCGCCGCCGCGCTGCTGGAGGTCGCGCCGCAGCCAGTAAGAACACCGGCGACCATCAGACCGGCACACATACCTGCAAATACTTTTCTCCTCATTGGGAAACACCTCCGTGTGATTTATGTTGTCCACATTATAGCCAAACTTTTCACAAAACTTAATCCAATTTTCTGATTATTTTGTGCGTTTTTTCGGGTTTCGTGATTTTTTTACCAGCCACGTCCAAAAAAGCAACGCATCATCGTGCAGCGCCAGTTTTCCCCGCCTGCCGCCCCGAAAATCCAGACACAAAAAGCGCCCCGGATGCCGTGTTTTTCCGCCATCCGGGGCACTTTTTCGATATTCGTTCTGTAAATCCGGCCGCCCGTCAGACCCGCGTGAGCAGCGTTTCGCAGTTTCCCGTCACGTTGAACGCACCGCTGCCCGCAGGCAGGAAAAAGCTGTCGCCCTTCTTCACCCCGACGCGCTCGCCGCCGCAGGAAAGTTCGCCCGTACCTTCGGTGATGACCAGCGAAACGAAGGAGCGTTCGTCCGCCGCGCCGCTGAACGCGCCGCGGTACACATCGACCGTAAAATACTCGCACTTTGCCAGGTGGCCCCCAAAGTCCTGCTGCACCGGCGGCGTGCGCTGCGTCACATCCAGCGCCCTGTCGATATGCAGCGCCCGGCGCTTGCCGTCGGGGCCGACGCGGTCATAGTCATAGACACGGTAGGTCACGTTGGAATTCTGCTGCACCTCAGCCACCACGATGCCCTTGCAGATGGCGTGCAGCGTGCCGGAGGGGATGAAAAAGCAGTCCCCTTTGTGTACCGGGACCGCGTTCAGCACTTCGGTCAGGGTATTGTCCCGGATGCGGCGCTCGAACTCCTCCCGCGAAATTTCGTGGTCGAAGCCATAGTACAGGAACGCCCCCGGCTCACAGTCCAGCACATACCACATTTCGGTCTTGCCGTACTGACCCTCGTTGCGCAGGGCGTATTCGTTGGAAGGATGCACCTGGATGGAGAGGTTGTCCCGCGCGTCGATAAACTTCGTCAGGATGGGGAACTGTTCAAACGCATCGCAGTCCGTGCCCAGGCAGCCGGGGTGCGCGGCCACATAGTCGGCCAGCGCGGCGCCGTCGGGCAGGCGGCTGGGGCCGTCCGGGTGGCAGGAAAGCACCCATGCTTCCGCCAGCGGGTCCAGGTCGCTCTGCACCCCAAAATCCGTGCGCAGGCGGCTGCCGCCCCACAGATAATCCTTGCAACTGGGGGTCAATTTCAAAATCGCCATCGTTCCTTACCTCCGTATTCCCTGTTTGATTCGGGCCGCGCCGCCAAAAGGGCGCGGCATTTGGGCATGCGCCCGGATTCAGCCGCCCTGCTTTGCCAGCAGCGCCGCGCCGATGACCCCGGCGCGGTAGCCCAGCGTGCAGGCGGTGATGCGGGTATGCTTTTGGGCAAAGTCACTGCCGAACACCATCGGCTCCACGGCGGCACGCAGCGGCCCCAGCAGGTTTTCGCCCTGATTGGCCACGCCGCCGGACAGGCCGATGACCTCCGGGAAGAAAATGTTGATCAGGTTTGCCACGCCCACAGCCAGATAGTGGGTGTAGCGTTCCACCACGTCCCGCCCGGCGGCATCGCCCTGGGCGGCGGCATCAAAAGCGGTGCGGCCGTCCACGTTGCTTTCCGCCGGGGCCAGCGTGTTCAGCAAACTTTCGGGGTGGGCGCGGCGGGCTTCCTTCGTCATGCGGATCAGCGCCGTGGCGCTGGCGAAAGTTTCCAGGCAGCCCCGCCGCCCGCAGGTGCAGACCGGGGCGTCCGGCGTGTCCAGAATGACCATGTGGCCGGGTTCCGAGGCCGCGCCGTTGTAGCCGGTCAGCAGTTTGCCGCCCAGCACCACGCCGCCGCCCACGCCGGTCCCCAGCGTGATGATGACCGCGCTTTCGGCGCCTTTGGCGCAGCCCGCCAGGGCTTCGCCCAGGGCAGCCACGTTGGCGTCGTTGCCTGCGCACACCGGCAGCCCGGTCCTAGCCGCCAGATACTCCGCCAGGGGGAAGTCCCGCCAGTTCAGGTTATTGGAATAGCGCACCACGCCGTGGTCCACCGTGCCGGGGCAGCCCACGCCGATGCCCGCCACCTGTTCACCGGCGGCCAGTTGCGCGCAGAGCGCGGCGATATCGTCGCAGACTGCCTGTGCCGGGCGGGGCAGGTTCGTGGGGGCGGCGGCTTCCTTTACGATCTCGCCGTTCTCCGTCACAAGGGCGGCCTTGATATTGGTGCCGCCCAGGTCAACGCCTATATACAACATCGTTTGCCTCCTGAATATTTTTGGTTCGTCCGCTGCCGTTCCGGGCCGGGGCGCCGTTATTCGCCCAGTTGGCGGCGGTAGTTCTTGGGTGTTTCGCCGGTATATTTGCGGAACAACTGGCTGAAATAATGGGGGTTTTCGCCCAGGCCCACCTTTTCTGCGATCTCATAGCTGTGGAGGGAGGGGTCCTCCCGCATGAGGGTCTTGGCGTGTTCCATGCGGACCGACAGAAGGTAGCTGCTGAACTTTTGCCCGACCGCGCGGGTAAATTCCCGGCCGATGTAGTCGGCGTTCATATACACGACGTTATCCGCGATATATTGCAGCGTGAGGGATTCGTCCGCATAGTGGGCGTTCATATAGGCGATCATCTGCTGCACAAAGTCGTTGCTGCGGGCGGCGTTGCCCTCTTTGCGCAGGCGCAGCAGGCTGCGGGTGATGAGTTCTTCCAGCGATCCCCGGTCCCGCAGGGCGTCGGTGATGACGTTCATGCCCCATTCCGTCTGGCCGCTGCCCATGCGGTCCGTTACCAGGGCGATCAGCGTTTCCTGCAGCAGGCTGGGGTCCTCCACCGTTTTGACCAGTTCCCCCACCTGCTTTTTCAGCGCGTCGGCTTCCAGGTCGCTCTCCCGCAGGTGGTCGAACGTTTCCACCAGCGCCTTGACCCGCTGGCGGCGCTCGTCATACAGGTACAGCACCTTCTTGCGCTGGCGGTCGATGGCATGGCAGGCGCGCAGCAGCGCGTCCTCCAGTTCCTGCTTGGAACAGGGTTTGAGCAGGTACTCGATCACGCCGTACCGCAGCGCCTGCTGCGCGTACTGAAACGTATCGTAGCCCGAAAGCACCACCGATTGCAGCATGGGGTGCAGCGTCACGGCGCGCTGGACCAGTTCCAGCCCGGTCATGCCCGGCAGGCGGATATCCGTAAGCAGGATGTCCGGCATATCATCGGTCATGCTGTCCAGCGCCGCGATCGCGTTGGGGCAGGACGCCGTCAGTTTCAGGTCCAGTTTTTCCCAGTCGATCATCCGCTCCAGTCCTTCCCGGATGATCGGTTCATCATCGACCAACAACAGTTTATACACGATAAGCCCCCTATTTCTCTTCCGTATCCGCCTGTACCGGTGGTTCCGGGCGGGTATCCGGCAGGTGAACGATGATCTGCGTCCCGCCTTCCCCGCTGCGCACGCGCAGCCCGTATGCGTCGGAGAAGGCGTGCTGGATGCGTTTGTGGATGTTGCGCATGCCGATGCCCAGCCCCTCGGGCTGTACCTCGCCGCTTTCCAGCTTGGCAAGGATATCTTCGTCGGTGCCGGGGCCGTTATCCGCCACGATGAGCTCGATGCCGTCGGCCACCGCGGCGACGCTGATGTGGATCAGGCAGGTATCGAGCATTTTTTCCGCGGCATGGTGGATGGCGTTTTCCACCAGCGGCTGGACGGTCATGGCCGGGATGCGGCAGGCCAGGAAGGTTTCGGGCACGTCGTACTCGACCTTCAGCCGGTCCCCGTAGCGGATCTGCTGGATGTCCAGATAATTGCGGGTGAACTGCAGGTCCTCAGCGATCGTTACCACATCGCGCTTGTCGCTCAGGGAGGTGCGCAGCATCTTGCCCAGCGCGCCGGTCATGACGGCGATGCGCTGGTCCCCGGCGCTCTGCGCCAGGCAGTAGATGGATTCCAGCGTATTGTACAAAAAGTGCGGCCGCACCTGGGCGCGGAGCTGCTGGATCTGCTTTTCCTGCAAAAGGCGCTGCTGTTCCTCTTTTTCATGGTTGACCCGGTTCCATTCGCGGGTCATCCAGTCAAAGGCGCGGTGCAGGTCGCCGATCTCATCCAGGCGGTCCCGGTAGGGGTTATTGTGGGCCGAGATCGGCTGCCCGCTGATGGCAAAATCATCAAACTTCTGCAACAAAACCTGCAAATGTGCTAAAATACTGTTGATCAGGCCGGTGCTGACCGCCGACACCAGCAGCATGGCCACAAGGGTGCACAGGACCGCGATGCCCACAGCCGCCAGCGTGGTGGCGCGCACGCCGTCATAGTCCACCAGCGTAACGTACTTCATGCCGTTGCTGGCGGTGTAGCGCACACAGAGCACGTCGTGCCCATCCAGCACCATATAGTTGTAGCCGTCCTCGCCGTCTGCGCCCAGTTCCCGGATCACATCGTCGCTGGCGTACAGGCAGACGCCCTCGTTATATACAGCGCAGCGGGGCTCCACGCCCATCTGCTCCATACCCAGTATACACTGTTCGACCACGGCTGGGAAGTCCACTTCGATCAGCATCCAGCCGAGCGTTTCCAAATCGACGCCCTTCATCTCCCGGATCTCACGCACCAGGAACAGGCGCGGGCGGGGCCCGTCCTCGGTCAGCCAGACATAGCGCCCCTGGTGGTTCATCGCCGCCTGGATCCGTTCTTCGGTCAGTTCGTTTGCGCCTGTGGAAAGTTCAAAAAAGTGGCTGAAAAAAACATTCCCTGCCGTTTTGAGCTGGAAACTGACGGTGTTGTCGAACCACAGGCTGTAGTAGGCCACCTGGTTGGCCACGCTCGTCCGGGCGTTGACCCATTCCAGGGTGCCGGGGTGACCCTCTTTCATGATCGAAAGATTCTCCTGCAGGGCGGCGTCGGTCAGGATGCGGTAGCTGATATCCTCATAATCTTTGAGTTCGTCCCGCATCTGTTCCGCAAACAGCGAGATCATCTGGGAGCTGCTTTGGTACAACTGCCGGTCATAGGTATGCAGCGGGATCTGGATCGCGGCGATCGTGGCGACGCCGATCAGCGCCGTACTGACCAGCAGGATCAGCAAAAATTTGGCGCGCAGGTGCAGGTTCTGCCAGAATCGGGTCAGTTTTTGCATAAGCATCTTCCTCTATTAGCGCGAGTGACATAAGAAAACAAAGGTTTTCTAAAAACTGCGAAGCACCGCAAAACCGCTGCAAAGCGGCGGATGCAAGGCAGAGGGTTGCCGCACTCCTGCATGGAATGCAAGGCCCGATAACGCAGCAGACGCTGCTTTGCAGGCAGAGTTTTGCGGCTTTGTTTTCTTATGGAACCGCGCAGTTATCCGAAACATCTTTTAACAGCATGGCGAAATGCCACGCCCCTGTCAAGGCATTTTTTCGAGTTGTTGGTACACTTTTTCGGGGCAAATGCCGGATTTCGTTCAAAAAACCGTGGCGGCAGGCCACAAAGTCGAAATTTTGCCAATAATGTACGGATTTGTGCATTGTTCCCCGCGGGTGCAGCCTGTATGCTAAATTTAAGAAGTCCTATAAACTCCGCAAAAAATTATAGCACAGGGGGCGGGGGATTTCCAACCGCAGCCGCCGTTCCCGCCGCCCCATTTTCCATGATCTTTTATAAACAGGAGGATGCTTCCATGTCTTTGCTTCATTCCGAGTACCGGGACCGGCTGGCCCACTGGCAGCGGGTCCTGGCCGACGATTTCTACCGCCCGCTGGAGGAGATCCGTTGGGAGGGGTTCACCACCATGCAGCACCTTACGCCTGAAGAAGCGGCGCAGGGTGACTTCCACCCCCTTGCCGAGGGGACCGTCTGGGGCCACACCTGGGAATACCTGTGGTGCCGCGCCCGCGTCACGATGCCGCAGGAAGCCGCCGGGCAGCGGGTGGCCATGGCGCTGGACCTGGGCGGCGAAGCGACGCTGTTTGTGAACGGGCAGGCGTTCGGCACCCGCCGGGCCGAGTGGGTCAGCGTGCCCCACCATTATATCTGCGACAATGTGCTCACCCGCTGCGCCCAGCCCGGCGAAACGTTCGACCTGCTGTTCGAGGTCTACGCCGGGCATTACTTCCCGGATGTGGGCGGCTGCTGCACCGGCCCCGTGCTGCCCGGCACCCTGCAGGACCCCAAGGCCGAAGGCCGCCGCAGCCGCGTGGGGCACAGCACCTTCGGCATCTGGAACGAGGATGCCTACCAGTTGTGGATGGATGTGTCCACCCTGTCCATGCTGATGGACGAACTGCCGGAGGATTCGCTGCGGGCTTCCCGCATTGCGGACGGGCTGGAAGAATACACCCGCATCGTGGATTTTGAGCAGCCCGCCCCGGCCCGCACCGAAAGCTACCGCCAGGCCCGCGCCGCGCTGCGCCCGCTTCTGCTGTGCCGCAACGGTTCCACCGCGCCGCGCATGGCCGCCATCGGCAACTCCCACCTGGACCTGGCCTGGCTGTGGCCCATGCAGGAGACCCACCGCAAGACCGCGCGCACCTTTGCCGCCCAGCTTCGCCTGCTGGATCAGTACCCCGACTACCGCTACCTGCAAAGCCAGCCCGCAGCCTATGAGATGTGCCGCGACCACTACCCCGAACTGTACGAGCGCATCCGCCAGGCCGTGGCCGGCGGGCGCTGGATCGCCGAGGGCGCCATGTATGTGGAGCCGGACACGAACATCCCCTCCGGCGAGTCGCTGGTGCGGCAGCTTGTGTTCGGCAAACGCTTTTTCCGGGAGGAATTCGGCATCGACAGCCAGATCCTCTGGCTGCCGGACACCTTTGGCTATTCCGCCGTTCTGCCGCAGCTTCTGGCCGGGTGCGGGGTGCGCTATCTGGTGACGCAGAAAATTTTCTGGAGTTACAACGAAGGCGATCCCTTCCCCTACCATTACTTCAACTGGAAGGGCATGGACGGCAGCCAGGTGGTTTCCTTCCTGCCCACCAGCTACACCTACCGCACCGACCCCAAGGAACTGTGCGGCGTCTGGAAGAACCGCGTACAAAAGCGCCATCTGGACGATTTCCTGATCCCCTTCGGCTACGGGGACGGCGGCGGCGGCCCCTGCCGCGACCACATCGAATACGCCCTGCGCGAGCGCGACCTGGAAGGCATGCCCCGCGTGGAGATGATGTCCCCCCTGGATCTCTTTGAGGACCTGCAGAAAGAGGGCGGCCCCCGAAACACCTGGGACGGCGAACTGTACTTCAACGCGCACCGCGGAACCTACACCACCCAGGCCACGGTCAAAAAGAACAACCGCCGCAGCGAGCGGGCCCTGCACCATCTGGAACTGTGGGGCGCGCTGGCGGCGCGCCACGGCCTGCCCTATGACGCCGCCGCGGCGCAGTCGCTCTGGAAAACGCTGCTGCTCAACCAGTTCCACGACATTCTGCCCGGTTCTTCCATCGCGCGCGTTTACACCGAGGCCAACGCCGCGCACAAGGCGCTGCAAAAGGACGCCGACGCGCGCAGCGCCGCCGCCCGCCACGCCCTGCTGGACCCGGCAGGCCCCGAAGCCGCCGTGACCCTGTTCAACGGCCTGGGCTTTGCGCGGGAGGAAGTCGTCGCGTTGCCAGAAGCCTTTGCCCACGGCGCACAGACTGCCGAGGGCGCGCCGGTGCCGGTATGCGGCGGCCAGGCCGTGGTGAGCCTGCCCGCGCTGGGCGCGGTCACCCTGTGCCCGGCCGAAGCCGCCCCCGCGGACGCCCGCGTTTTTGCCGAAGAACTGCCCGACGGCGCGTTGCTGCGCAACGAGCGTGTGACCCTGCGGCTGGACCGGCAGGGACACGTGATCTCCTACCGGCTGGACGGGCGCGAGATGACGAACGGCCGCCCGATGAACACGCTGCGCATGTACAAGGATGTGCCGCGCATCTTCGACGCCTGGGACATCGACAGCAACTACCGCGAACAGACCCAGTATACCGCGCAGGCCGACACTTTTACCGTCAGTGCCGCCTCCGGCTTCTCCGCCTCGGTAAGCTGGACCGGGCGCATCGGCCGTTCGGCCGTCGCCCAGGTCATCACGCTGCGCGCGGGCAGCCCCGTGGTGGAGTTCGACACCACAATCGACTGGCACGAACTGCACCGCCTGCTGAAGGTGGAGTTCCCCGTGGACGTGCGGGCGGAGAACGCCATCCACGAGATCCAGTTCGGCTATGTGGAACGCCCCACCCACCGCAGCCGCGGCTACGACCAGCAGCGGTTTGAAGTATGCAACCACCGTTACACTGCCCTGTGCGACAACGGCCACGGCTGCGCCGTACTCAACGACTGCAAATACGGCGTGGGCGTGGAGCAGGACAGCATCGAACTGACGCTGCTGCGGGCCGCCGCCTCGCCGGAAATGGGCAGCGACCAGGGCCGGCACCACTTCCGCTACGGCTTTACCGCGTGGGAGGGCTGCTTCGCCCAGGCGCCGGTGGTCCAGCAGGCCGCCGCGTTCAACGACCCTGTTGTGACGGAAACAGGCAGTCTGCATGCTTTCTCCGCTTTTTCCACCGACGCGCCCAACGTCCTCATCGACACGGTCAAACCGGCCGACGACGGCAGCGGGGACTGGGTCCTCCGCCTGTACGAAAGCAAGAAGGCCGACACCGTGTTCCATATTTCTTCCGGCCTGCCGGTGGAATCGCTGATCCCCTGCGACCTGCTGGAAAATCCCATCGGGGACGCAGCAGCGCCCGGCAGCGCCCTGCACGCCAAGCCGTTTGAAGTCTGTACCTACCGCGTAAAATTCCGTGCCTGACAGGCCAGAAAGGAAGCCGTTTATGTCAAAAGAAAGACCGCGCATCGTGCTGGTGGGGGCCGGGGGCTACGGCCGCCTGTATCTGGAGACCCTGACCGGGCAGGATCTGGGCGCCGACCTGGCCGCCGTCTGCGACATTGATCCCCATCTGGCGGACCGGCTGCCCCAGCTCCGCCAGCGTTCCATCCCCGTCTATGCCAGCCTGGACGACTTTTTTGCCAAAGAGAGCGCCGACCTGGCGGTGATCGCCTCCCCGGTGCACTTCCATACCGACATGGCGCTGACCTGCCTGGCGCACGGGGCCAACGTGCTGTGCGAAAAGCCGCTGTGCCTGACCGCGCAGGAGGCCAAAGCCATGGGGGACGCCGCCCGCCGGGCCGGGCGGTTCCTCTGCATCGGGTATCAGCTCAACTACCGGCGGGACGTGCTGGCCCTCAAACGGGACATTCTGGCCGGGCGGTTCGGCGGCATCCGGCGCATCGCCGTCTACCACGGATTCCGGCGCGGCGCCGCCTACTACGCCCGCAACGACTGGGCCGGGCACATCACCTGCCGCGGGCGGGAAGTCTTTGACAGCCCGTTCACCAACGCCTGCGCCCACCACTTCCAGATGCTGACCTTCCTGCTGGGGCCTTCGATGCGCACCGCCTGCGGGATCGAAAGCGTACAGGCGGAACTGTACCGCGCCAACCCCACGATCGAAAACTACGACATCGCCGCGCTACGCTTCCAGACGGCGTTGGGCGCGCCGCTGCTGTACTACACCGCGCACCCCATCCGCACCCAGTACTGGGGCCCGGTGGGCGTGCTGGAATTTGAAAAGGCCACCATCACCTATACCGGCGAAAAGCCGGTGTTCCACGGCGTGTTTGCCGACGGTACGCCCTTCGATTACCAGGACGTCGACCCCGGCAGCGATATGCAGAAGCTGGCCGACGCCATCCAGGCCGTGCGCAGCGGCGAACCGCCCCTTTGCGGGGTGGAGGCCGACCTGCCGCACATTGCCGCCGTGCGCATGGTACAGCACAATGCCATCCGCCCGGTGCGTCCGGAACTGGTGGAGCAGGCGGACCTGGACGGGGACCACTTCTATTTCGTCCGGGAGTTGGAGCAGACGCTGGCCCGCTGCGCCGGGAACTGGGCCCTGCCGTCCGAACTGGGCATCCGCCTGGACTGACCCATACAAATGACCGCCGCGCATTTCCCGGCGGTTTTGCGAGGTATATCTATGGCACATGAACGTTTCCATTACCGCTCCCTGGAGGAGGTAAAACAGCGCGCCGCCGAACTGGGCGCCGACCTCCCCTTTGCCGCCGACACTGCTGTGCTGGCGCAGCCTTTGCGGGTGCGCGGCATCACCTTTGCCAACCGGCTGGGCGTAGCCCCCATGGAGGGCGCGGATTCCACGCCGGAGGGCGCACCCTCGGACTACACGCTGCGCCGCTACACCCGGCAGGCCATCGGGGGCAGCGCCGTGCTCTGGTTTGAGGCGATCTCCATCGTGGAAGAAGGGCGCTCCTCCCAGACGCAGCTTCTTCTTGACCGCCATACGCTGGACGCTTTCAAGCGGCTGACGGCGGCCGTCAAGGAAGCCGGGTTCAAGGCCAACGGCTACGCGCCCTACCTGATCCTGCAGGCCAACCACAGCGGCCGCTACTCCAACCCCGGCAACCGCCCCGCCCCGCTCATCGCCTACCGGCACCCGATCCTGGAACAGTACCGCGCCGCCGATGATTCCTGCATCGTGACCGACGATTACCTGAAAAGGCTGGAAGAACGCTTCGGCGAGGCAGCCCTGCTGGCCAAGGAAGCCGGGTTTGACGCCGTGGACATCAAAAGCTGCCACGGGTATCTGCTGGCGGAACTGTCCTCGGCCCATCTGCGCCCCGGCGCCTACGGCGGCAGCTACGAGAACCGCTTCCGCCTGCTTAAAAATGCGATCCGCGCCGCCAAAGTCCACGAGGACAGCCACTTTATGGTGACCTGCCGCCTGGGCATCTATGACGGCTACGCCTACCCCTACGGCTTCGGCGTCAGCCCCGGCAGCGGCACCGAACCCGACCTGACGGAGCCGATCCGTCTGGTGCGCGAACTGCACGAGGAACTGGGGCTGGACATGGTGGACCTGACCATGGGCAACCCCTACGCCACCACCCATGTGACCCGCCCCTTCGATTTTGGCAAATACACGCCGGACGAGCATCCTTTCCTGGGGTTGTCCCGCATGATCCAGGGCATCGGCGCCGTCAAAAAAGCGGTCCCGGCCATGACGGTCTGGGCCTCGGCCCCCAGCTATCTGCGCGCCTACGCCGACCTGTTCACCGCCGGGGCGGTGGAACAGGGCCTGTGCGACGGCATGCTGTTTGGGCGCATGGCCTTTGCGGACCCCGACTTTGCCAACCAGATCGTGCGGCAGGGGCGCATCGACCCCAACCGGGTCTGTCTGGCCTGCGGTAAGTGCGGCGACCTGATCCGCGCCCACAAGCCCACCGGCTGCGTCATTCGGGACAGCAAGACCTTTATGCCGTTCTACCGTGAGTTCCTGGAGATCAAAAAAACACAGCCCGCCAATTTCCGCGGCTGAGAAGGAGAGTTCGCCATGAAAAAGACCGCCATCGTCACCGGTTCCAGCCGGGGCATCGGGTTCGCCATCGCCCGCCAACTGGGGCTGGACGGCTGCAACATCGTCATGGTCGCCACCGGCCCGCAGCAGAACAACCAGGCCGCGCTGGACGAACTGCAGGGCCTGGGCATCGACTGCGCCTACGCCCAGGCCAATATTGCCGACCGCCAGGGCCGCCAGCACATTCTGGACTGCGCGCTGGAAGCCTTCGGCCGGGTAGATATTCTGGTCAATAATGCCGGTGTCGCCCCGAAAGTGCGCACCGATCTGCTGGAAATGACCGAGGAAAGCTTCGACTATGTGGTGGGCGTGAACACCAAGGGCAACATGTTCCTGACCCAACTGGTGGCCCGCCAGATGATCCGCCAGGAACCTTTGGACGGCCGCAAAGGGACCATCATCAACGTGTCCAGTTGCAGTTCCGCCGTGTCCTCCGTCAGTCGGGGCGAATACTGCGTTTCCAAGGCGGGCGTTTCCATGCTGACGATGCTGTACGCAGACCGGCTGGCCTCCGAAGGCATCCTGGTCAATGAAGTCCGCCCCGGTGTGATCGACACGGACATGACCAGCCAGGTGCGCGGCAAATATGACGCCATGATCGAAAACGGCGTGTTCCCCATCGCGCGCTGGGGCACGCCGGAGGATGTAGCCGGGGCGGTCAGCCTGCTGTGCAGCGACCGCCTGCGCTACACTACCGGCAATTACATCGACGTGGACGGCGGCTTCCACATCCGCCGCTTGTAAAGAGGGCCGCTATGGAACAGGAGTTCTTCCGCGCCGGGGACTGCACGGCGCGCGTATACCGCTGCAACACGGCGGTGGTGGGCAGCGGTGCGGCCGGTTACAGCGCCGCCGCAAGGCTCTGGCAGTTGGGGCAGCAGGACATCCTGCTCATCACCGAGAACCGCACCGCCGGCACCAGCCGGAATACCGGCAGCGACAAACAGACCTATTATAAGCTGACCCTTTCCGGCAGCGAGCCGGACAGCGTGTGGGAGATGGCCCGCACCCTCTACGAGGGCCGCTGTGTGGACGGCGACAACGCCCTGTGCGAAGCGGCGCTTTCCGTCCCCTGCTTTATCAGGCTGGCCGAGCTGGGCGTGCCTTTCCCGCACGACCGCTACGGCCAGTACATCGGCTACAAGACGGACCATGATCCCCGCCGTCGGGCCACCAGCGCCGGGCCCTACACCAGCCGCCAGATGACCGAATGCCTGGAACGCGCGGTATGCGCCGCGGGCGTCCCCCTGCTGGACCGGATGCTGGTCATCCAGGTGCTGCAGGAGGGGGGCGCCGTCTGCGGCCTGCTCTGCCTGGACCAGCAGGCGCAGACCCCCGCAGACCGGTTCGTGCTCATCCGCTGCAAAAACGTGATCTTCGCCACCGGCGGCCCCGCCGGGATGTACGCCAACAGCGTCTACCCGGCCAGCCAGTACGGGGCCACAGGGCTGGCGCTGGAGGCCGGCGCCCACGGCCAGAATCTGACCGAATGGCAGTACGGGCTGGCGTCGGTCGCGCCGCGCTGGAACGTATCCGGCACCTACATGCAGGTGTTGCCGCGGGTATATTCCACCGCGGCCGACGGCAGCGACCCGCGGGAATTCCTGCTCGATTTCTTCCCGGACGTGCACACCATGCTCAGCATGCTGTTCTTAAAAGGATACCAGTGGCCTTTCGACGTGCGCAAAGTCCGGCAGGGCAGTTCCCTGATCGACCTGCTGGTCTATCAGGAGAGCTGCAAGGGCCGCACGGTCTACCTGGATTACCGCCGCAACCCCGCCGACGGGTGTTTCGATTACGAAAAGCTGCTGCCGGAAGCGCAGGACTACCTGCGCCGGGCGGGGGCCTGCTTCGGCACGCCCATCGAGCGGCTGGCGCACATGAACCAGCCCGCCATCGACTTTTTCCGGGATAAGGGCGTAGACCTGTACACCCGGCCGCTGGAGATCGCGCTGTGCGCCCAGCACAACAACGGCGGCCTTGCCGTTGACTGTTGGTGGCAGACCCATGTACAGGGGCTCTTTGCCGTGGGCGAGGCCGCGGGCACGCACGGCGTCTACCGCCCCGGCGGCACGGCGCTGAACGCGGGCCAGGTCGGCAGCACCCGCGCGGCCCAGTACATTGCCGCCCATGGCCGCGGGGACGCGCCGCCCTGCTTTGACCACGCCGCGGCCGCCGCCTTGCAGCAGATGGCCGCTCTGGCCGAAGCCTGCGCCGCCCCGCAGGGCAACGTGCGGGCGCTCTGGCAGCAGGCCGCGGACCAGATGAGCCGCTGCGGGGGCGCCATACGCGACCTGGAACAGCTGCAACACTGCCGCACAGCGGCAGCCGCCCAGTTGACGCAGCTTTCTGCCACCGCACGCTGGTCCACCCGGGGCGAACTGGCGCTGCTCTACCGCCTGCGGGATATGCTCATCAGCCAGTACGCCTACCTCAGCGCCATGATCGACTACGGCGCGCAGGGCGGCAAAAGCCGCGGCAGCGCGCTGTACACCGACAGGACCGCCGGGGAAAAGCCCCTGCCCGCCCTGCCGGACATCTTTGCTTTCTCCCTGGACGAAACGGAATACCCCCTGATCCAGGAATTGTGGTACGAGGACGGCGCCTGCCGCTGTGCCTGGCGCACGCCGCGCCCCCTGCCCCAGGAGGACGACTTTTTTGAAAACGTGTGGCGCAGCTACCGCGAAAACGGAAATGTGATATAATGACCCGCCCCGCGCGCCCTCCCCTCCTCCAGGGCGCGGCGGTTGCGCTCTTGGGTTTCCGTCTTTTCGGCTGGCGGGGCGGAACGGCCCCCTCTACAGAACCATACCGTCATTGCTTGTACGCTTGGCACGAAACTTTCCTCCGTCAAAAAGGGCGGGGCCTTTTTACAGGCCCCGCCCTCTTGTTTTTTACTTGTCCGGGAAAGGGAAAACGCTGGCCGCGCCCATGCCGCCGGAACATGCAGCGTTACAACAACGCTTCCACGGCGGCGCGCTCGGCGGGCAGGGCATGCCGGTAATGGGACAGGAAGGCCGCAAAGCCTTCGCTGTCGGCTGCGTCAGGCATGATGGTGTTCCCCTCTGCCCCCGCAAACACCCGGTCCAGGTACTGTTCCAGCGGTTCATCGCCGGTTCTTTCTCTCCGATACGATGCCAGCAGCGCCATGCCCCAGGGGCCGCCTTCACCGGCCGTCTGCATGACGGAGACCGGCACGCCCAGCGCCCCCGCCAGCAACTTCTGGCCCACGACCGGGACCTTGAACAATCCGCCGTGGCCCAGCAGCCGGTCAAGCCGCACTCCTTCGTCCCGCAGCAGGATGTCCATGCCGCTCTTCAGCGCGGCCATGGCGGCGTACAGCACGGCACGGGCAAAGTTCGGCAAGGTCAGGGCCGCATCCGGGCGACGCGCCAGCAGCGGGCAGCCCGCGTCCAGCCCCATGACCGGCTCGCCGGAATAGCAGTTGAAGCTGACCAGCCCGCCGGCATCCGCCGCCCCTGCCAGCGCCTGCTGATAGAACAGGCGGTACAACTCGTTTTTGGACAGCGGCTTCCCGATCGCTTCGGCCATCTGGCCCAGCAGGCGCACCCAGGCGTCCAGGTCTGCGGTGCAGGTGTTCACATGCACCATTGCCACCGGGCGGCCGGTGGGCGTCGTGACGATGTCCAGTTCCGGGTGGACGGAGCGCAGCGGATGCTCCAGCACCACCATGGCAAATACACTGGTACCGGCGCTGACGTTGCCGGTGCGGGCGGCCACGCTGTTGGTGGCGGCCATGCCGGTGCCGGCGTCCCCTTCCGGCGGGCAGAGAGGCACGCCGGGCTGCAGCGTTCCCGTGGGGTCCAGCAGGCGGGCGCCCTCCGGCGTCAGGCAGCCTGCGGGCGCGCCTGCCGACAGCACCCGGGGCAGAACGGCCCGCAGGTCCAGGACCGCCCCCTGGGCTGCCAGTTCCGTCTGGGCGGTACGCAGGCGGGCTTCGTCATAATCGCAGGCAACCGGGTCAATGGGGAACATCCCGCTGGCTTCGCCTACGCCCAGCACTTTTTCGCCGGTGAGCCGCCAATGGATATACCCCGCCAGCGTTGTGAGAAAGGCGATCCGTCCCACATGCTCCTCGCCGTTGAGCACCGCCTGATACAGATGCGCGATGCTCCATCGCTGCGGGATATTGAAGTCCAGCAGTTCCGTCAGTTTTGCAGCCGCCGGGCCGGTGGTCGTATTGCGCCAGGTGCGGAAGGCAGTCAGCAGGCCGCCTTCTGCGTCAAAAGGCAGATAGCCGTGCATCATGCCGGAGATCCCCATAGCCCCCACGGTGGCAAGCGGCAGGCCGTAGCGGTCCCGCACATCGGCAGCCAGGGCCGCAAAGGCGGTCTGCACGCCGGTCCATGCGTCCGCCAGGGAATAGGTCCAGTACCCGTTTTCCAACCGGCTTTTCCAGGTATACTCACCGCTGGCGACCGGGGTATGATCCGGGCCGACCAGCACGGCCTTGACGCGGGTGGACCCCAGTTCGATGCCCAATGCCGTATGCCCGGTGCGGATGGCGTCCTGAATGGTCTCCATGCTGCTTCCCCCCTTACGCCCAGGGATTCTCGGTGGGATAGGGCAGCGATTTGGGCTGGTTGTAAGCAATATCGCTGATGCCCAGGTATTTGAACACTTCAAACATCAGCTTGCCATAATGGCCGAAAGCCACCGCGCCGTGGTGCGGGTAGTGCTTCTGCACCAGCACATGACGGTAGAAGCGGCCCATTTCCGGGATGGCAAACACGCCGATGCCGCCGAAGCTGCGGGTCGCCACCGGCAGCACTTCGCCCTCGGCGATATAGCTGCGCAGGATGCCCTCGCTGTCGCACTGCAGGCGGTAGAAGGTGATATCGGACGGCGCAATGTCGCCTTCCAGCGTGCCGCGGGTAAAGTCCGGCTCGCTGCCCGCCGGTTCCAGCAGGCGGTGCTGGATCAGCTGGTACTTCACGGCACGGTCAGCGCACATCTTGCAGGAAGGCGTGTTGCCGCAGTGGAAGCCCATGAAGGTATCGGTCAGCCGGTAGTCGAACTTGCCCTTGATGTCCGCATCATAGAGATACGGGGGCACGCTGTTGTTGATATCCAGCAGCGTCACGGTATCGCCCGAAACGCACATCCCGATGTACTCGCTCAAAGCGCCGTAGATATCCACCTCGCAGGAGACCGGGATGCCGCGGCTCGCCAGGCGGGAGTTGACGTAGCAGGGTTCAAACCCGAACTGGGACGGGAAGGCGGGCCAGCACTTATCGGCAAACGCCACATACTTCCGGCTGCCCTTGTGGGCTTCGGCCCAGTCCAGCAGCGTGATCTCGAACTGCGCCATGCGGGCCAGAAGGTCGGGGTAATACTTTCCTTCGCCCATCTCGGCCTTCATATCCTCGCACACTGCCGGGATACGCGGGTCGCCCTCGTGTTCCTTATAGGCCACCAGCAGGTCCAGTTCGCTGTTTTCTTCAATTTCCACGCCCAGCTCGTACAGCCCCTTGATGGGGGCGTTGCAGGCGAAGAAGTCCTGCGGGCGGGGGCCGAAGGTGATGAGCTTCAGGTCTTTCACGCCCAGGATCGCGCGGGCAATGGGCACGAACTCGGCCATCTTTTCGGCCAGTTCTTCGGCAGTGCCCACAGGGTATTCGGGGATATAGCCTTTCAGGTGGCGCATCCCCAGGTTGTAGGAGCAGTTCAGCATGCCGCAGTATGCGTCGCCGCGGCCATTGATGAGGTCGCCGTCGCCCTCGGCAGCCGCCACGAACATACAGGGACCGTCAAAGTATTTGGCGATGAGCGTTTCCGGCGTTTCGGGGCCAAAGTTGCCCAGGAACACCGTCAGCGCGTTGCAGCCCGCGTCCACCACCTCTTTGACAGCGGCCAGCATATCTTTCTCGTTTTCGACCGTTGTTTTTGCTTCATAAACATCGAGCCCCCTCGCCGCACAGGCCGACGCGATGGCCCCGCGGCGCTTCTGCGACAGTTCGATCGGGAAGCAGTCACGGCTGACGGCCACAAGGCCCAGTTTGACTTCCGGGATATTGGCAGACTTCATAATGCGTTCCTCCTTTTGTATTTACAGGTCGCCTGCAATGTCGATATTGCTCCCGGTCAGGGCAGCAACGGCCCCCTGGCCCGCTTCCGCAGAATCCGGGTGCGCCAGCAGCCACTTGTTGCAGCCCCAGAGCCAAGCGTCCTCCCCGGTCTGGGGGCGGATCTGCGGCTTGGCGGTGTTGGTGCCCTGCGGCAGGGCGACCAGCATCCTGAAGCCCCTGGCCGGGTCGGTGTGGCAGGGGGCATAGTGCAGCGTGGTGCCGTACACCTCCACCAGCGTGCCGGCCGGTACGCGGAAAGCGCGGACCTTGCCGGTATCCAGCTTGCCGTTCTCGATCTGGTCCCGCCGGGCCAGCAGCAGGATGAAGTCCTCCGTGCCCAGATTGAACTCACTGTCCCGGTGGTATTCCAGGCAGTTGAGCTTTGTGTTATAGCCGTTGCACCAGCCCATCTGGCAGGGCATACCGCCAAACAGATGCTCGCTGACTTCCACCGCAGCGGGCAGTTCCTGCAGGGCCGGGTCCTCGGCGCAGTAATCGGTGCCGGTCTGCGGCATCGGGGTATGGGCCAGGGCGTTCAGGATCTCGTCCCTGGCTTCCTCCAGCCCTGTCACCACGCGGCCATAGCTCCCAAACGCCGCATCATATACCGATTCGATCTTCATTTTATGTATCCCCTTTCGCCAGGTTTGCAAACAGTGTTCTGCAAGCCGGGTAAATTTGCTTAAACTCTGCATAGCGGGCTTCATACCGCGCCGTCAGTTCCGGGTCCGGTTCCACCGTTTCTTTGATCCGCAGCATCGCGCGGGACACTTCCGCCACATGGGCGTAACGCCCGCAGGCCACCATGGCCAGCAGGGCGGCGCCGTAGCCGGGCCCCTGTTCCGTGGCCGGGATGTCCAGCGGGATGCCCAGCACGTTGGCCAGGATCATCCGCCACAGCGGCGATTTGCTGCCGCCGCCGCACAGGGTGGAGCGGGCGACCGTCACGCCCTGGCTGCGGGCGGTTTCCACGCTGTCCCGCAGTGCAAACGCGACCCCTTCCAGCATTGCCTGGGTCATATCCGCGCGGGAGGTGTCCATCGTCATGCCCAGAAAGACCGCCCGTGCATCCACATCGTTGATCGGGCTGCGTTCCCCCATCAGGTACGGCAGATAGAACACATGGTTCCGGCCCAGTTTTCCGGGCGCAACCGCCGCCTGTTCCGCGGCATAGTCGCCGCTGCACAGGATGTTTTCCATCCACCATTTGTTGCAGGAAGCGGCAGAAAGCATACAGCCCATCAGGTGGTAGCCACCGTCCGCATGGGCAAAGGCGTGCAGCGCCCGGTCGGGCACCGCGCGGAACTGCTGCGACGAGATGAACACCGTGCCGGATGTGCCAAGGCTGATATTGCAGCGCCCCTCCCCGACCGTACCCGTGCCGATGGCCGCGGCGGCGTTATCGCCCGCCCCCGCGCACACTTTCACGGTTTCAGGCAGGCCCAGGGCGGCGGCCACGCCGGGCTTCAGGCAGCCGACTTCCTGCCAGCTTTCATACAGCGCGGCCAGCCATCCAGGCTGTACCCCGCAGATCTCGCACATTTCCCGGCTCCAGCGTTTGTGCTGCACGTCCAGCAGCAGCGTGCCGGAAGCGTCGGAATAATCCGTCGCGTGTATGCCGGTCATGCGGTACACCAGATAGTCCTTCGGCAGCATGATCCTGGCGATCTGCGCAAACAACTCCGGTTCCTTTTCCCGCATCCACAGCAGCTTCGGCGCGGTAAAACCCGCAAAGGCGATATTGCCGGTCCAGGCGCCGAGCCGTTCTTTCCCGATGGTCGTATTCAAGTAGTCCGTCTGGGCCGCGGTGCGGCCGTCGTTCCACAGGATGGCCGGGCGCAGCACCCGGTCCGCCGCATCCAGCGCGACCAGACCGTGCATCTGCCCGCCGACGCCGATCCCCTGTACCTGTGCCGGGTCAGCCCCTTCCAGCAGTTCGGGGATGCCCGCGAGGCAGGCATTCCACCAGTCACAGGGGTCCTGTTCGCTCCAGCCCGGACAGGGGAAGGAAAGCGGATATTCCTTCGTGACGGTATGCAGCACCCGGCCGTCCTCATCCACCAACAGGAATTTGCAGGCCGAGGTGCCCAGATCGATCCCAATAAACGTCATGCGAACCCTTCCCTCCTTCGGTTCCTATCTGGCACCAGTATACCATCGCGGGGAATGTTTTTCCTTGACAAAGTGGCTTTGGCGATTAGACGAATTTGCTGTCCGGCGCTTTTTCGGCAAGTTGACAATTTCGCCGCAGACTTTTTGTTATATCCGACTAAACGTCCCCGCCAGACGGTCCCCCGCGCCGTTTTTCCACTTCGTCAAGCAGTTCCAGACTTTTTTCCGGGGAATAAAAATGCTCCAGCGAATGGACGCTGTGGTGGACCCGCGTTTCTTCCTGCACGGGGCTTTGGCTCCGGCGGCGGTATTCCTCCGGCGTGATGCCGAAGCGCTTATGGAACGCGCGGGAAAAATAGCGGTAATCCGAAAATCCGGACGCCACATATACGTCCACCAGCCGCTTTTGCCCGGCCGCCATCCGCTTGCAGGCATCGTAAAAGCGCACGGTATCCACATAATCCTGGAAGCTGCGCCCCAGGACTTCCCGCGCAAAATGGGACACATACCCCAGCGACAGCCCTTCTGCCCGGGCAAAATCCGACAATCTGATTTTGCGGGCATAATTGTCGTCCACATACTGGATCAACCGCATGGCGCGGTCGTTGCGCTGCTGCCGACCGGCCAGTTCCCCGCTCGACAGCATATGATGCGGCATGGCCTTGACCAGCGTGCCCAGCATCAGGCAGATCAGCCCTGTACAGATCAGTTCGTAAGCTTCCGAACGCTGCAAATAATACCGTGTCATCCGCAGCAGGCGGCCTACCAGTTCCGCATACGCACGCTGCGGCAGCGCCCGGCTGGGGCACGGCTGGTCGAAACAGAGCCTTGCAAAAGCGGGATACGTCTGCTGTACCAGTTCCGGCGCCACCTGCACACATAAAAACGTGCAGCCCTCGGTCAGCGCCCGGAATTCATGCAGCTGCCCCGGATGAAACAGCACCATCTCGCCCGGCTGCACGCACAGCTGGGTGTGTTCGATGCGCACATCCAGGCTGCCTTCCGCCAGCCAGATCAGTTCCATCTCCCTGTGGACATGCGGGGTACGGTAATATACCGTATCAAAAAAGATACGCAGCCCGTTGATCTGCAAGTGTTCCACGATTTCCACTTCGTGCATGGTCCTATCCTCGACGTTCCCGTTTTATATGGTCTTCCCCTCTATTTTACTTCCAACGTCGGCCCGATGCAATTCCCCCACCATGCTATTTACTGTTTGCGGCCGCTGTTTTTTCTCCCCTGCGCTTTCCTTTCGCATCACAGCCAAACAGCCCCTCGCCGGTCAGCGTAATACCGCGACCAGCGGGGGCTGTTCAACTGTATGGGCCTGCTTCTGTAACCGGCGCGGTCCTGCCGGTCACCGTTCGAGGCGTTTGCCAGATTTTACCGTTCCTGCACGCGCTGCAAATAAACGCGGCCCGTCAGCCCGCTGCCGCCGGCGGGCGGTGCGGCCATCATTTTGCGGTAGCCTTCCAGCAGCGGATAGCACTGCCGCTCCAGCGTTGTGGCCACTTCGATGGTCAGGACGTTCTCGCCGGCTTTGCCCTGCAATTCATACACATAAGGCGGCGTGATCTGGATGCCCGCGCTTTCACCGTTGAGAAAGATCTCCACGCCCTCGGCGGCGTCGGTGACCGTCAGCAGCAGCGGGGCGTCGCTGTCCAGCGTGAACCGGGCCGTGTACCGCACAAAGCCGGAAAATTCAGGCTGTTCTTCCGCCAGCGCATCGGGCAGCGTCACCGCCTGCGCCGGTCCAAAGGCCGGGTAGGCCGCCCCCTCGCAGGTGGCGCGGGTCCAGCCTGTCAGCGGAACGTCGGTCCCACCGTCAGGGGAAACATGCAGCGCAGCGCCCTCGGGCAGATCGCCGGTCACCAGCACGCGGGACCGCAGCGGTTCGACGCTCAACTCCACCCGCAGGCCCGCTTCGGTATCGGCCGCAGCCGCCGGTTCGCAGCGGTTGGCCCAGGGATCATACCAGAAGCAGGGGCCGGAAAGGCCCGGCAGCGTCAGGGTGCCGGTGCAGGGGGCAGTCCCTTCGTTGACAAGCAGCACACAGGGGGCTTCGCTCTCCAGAGCCAGCAGCCGCAGCCGGTCGTTTTTGGGGGCCAGCACAGGGGCCGCCACCCCGGCGGCACGCACAGCGGCAGGCAGGTCGGCAGGCTGTACCACCGGGCAGGCGGCCAGCGCCGCCGGTAACGGACCGCCGCCGCACAGGGCGGCCGGACGGCTGCCTGCAAAGAACACCGGCAGTCCTGCTTCGGCCAGAGCCGCCAGTCCCCGGGCCGCCGCGTCGGGCAGGCGTTTGGCGCCGGGCACCACAAAGGCCCGGTAAGCGCAGCCATTGACCCGCAGCGGATCGCCCGGCACGGTCTGGTAGCGTTCCGGCTCGCTGAACACATCCGCGGGCAGCACGCGGCAGGCGATCTGGTCGTCGTACAGCGGGCGCAGCGCCTGTTCAAAGGGCATGGCGGCAGGATCACACCATTCGGCTTCGCCATGGTAAAGCACCGCCACCGGGACGGAATGGGGCGCCGAAGAAGTCAGCGTCGCCACCCGGTTCATGTAGGCCATCAACTGGCCGAAGTGCCGGTACTGTGGGTTGTGGCCGTGGGCGTAAAAATGCGGCGGGCAGTCGGGGTCGGGGAACGCTTTGCCCGAAAACGCATGGGGCACGAACCAGTTGATGCCCCGGACCAGAAAATGGTCGGCAAGGTATTTTTCCAGCCGGACGCCTTCGGCCCAGCCGTAATTGCCAAAGATCTCGCACATGGCGTTGCCCTGTTTGCCGGGCTCGATGGCGGCCGCGCTCTCGGCCAATGTGGCGAGGGCATAGTGGTAGAAGGTGCCGTTGCGCGGGCGGCGCATGGTATCCACCTTCGGCTCGTCCTCCCCCTGGGGCAGGACCTGGCCGCCGATGTCGTCGATACCGGCCATATCTTGCCCCTGCAGGCCCCGGAAATAGTGGCCCAGGCTTGCGCCGGTACGGCAGTGCTGGCCGTCATCCTCGATGACATGGCCGATGTACGCCACACCGTGCGCATGGCACCAGGCGGCGATCTGCTCGCTGAAATTTTCGCGCACCAGTTTGGTCAGGCACTCCATATAGACCGTGTGGATGCGGGCGGTAGCGTCGCTGTCATCCTGAGCGAACAGGCGGGGCAGCGCGCCGGCCCAGCCGGGGCCGAACTCTTTGGCCACCGCGGCTTCCAGCGGGGCGCTCCAGGGCAGATCCTGGCCGCAGCCCAGCGTATTGCCTTTTTGGTACAAAAGGCCGTTGCCCAGTTCGGGTTCATCCGAGAAAAAGCCTGCGATGGTCTTGCCGAAATCCCCCGCGTAATGGGCCCAGTGGGGTTCGTAGACGGCATCGAGCAAAAGGCGCACGCTGGCCGGGTCGGTCATGTTGATGTAATCCCGGTGATACCCGGCGTTGCGGCTGGCCGTGACGACCTGCAGGGTGTACGCCCCGGCAGGTTTGTCCCACGCAAGGACGGTCCCCTGCACAAAGGGGAGCAGGTCAATGGCAGTGCCGTCAGCTTTCACCGCCTGCACGGTCAGCAGACGGTCACCGGTGGGGTCAAACGTGCGGGCGGCGGGAATGCGGGCGGCGAACGCCTGCATCGGGTCACGCAGATCGGGTTGGGGCGGGTCCATCAGCCCTTCCGCGCGCAGATCAAGGGTCAGCGGGCCGGGGGCTTCCTCCAGCGTTTTTGTGCAGCCCAGAATGCTCTGGCGGCACAGGGCATCCGACGCGTTCTTGACGGCGCCGTTGGCAAAGCCGGTCGGGAAATGACTGTCGTCCAGGATCCAGACTTTCATCCCGCGGCGGCGCGCTTCTTCCAGGATCACATCCATATCGGCCCACCATTTGGGGCCGCAGAAGTCCGGGTGCGGGCGGCTTTCGACACAGACAGCCTTGCAGTTTGCGCCGTCGATGGCGGCCATCATCCGCCGCAGCGTGGCTTCATCCTCCCCATGCTGCCAGAAGAACGGCAGAATATGGTTGTCGCTTTTCCCGGCCAGCAGCCGGGCGATCGTTTTATTTTGGGGCATCATGGCTTCCCTGCCTTTCTCTCACAGATGTTCCCGCAGCCAGCGGGCGCTGACCTGTAAACTCTTGACCGGGCTTTTATCCACCCAGTTGCGGTGGCTTTCCAGCACCACAGCCTGGACGCCGTTGGCCCGGGCCAGGTCGGCCCAGGCCGCCAGGGGCAGATTGCCGGTGCCCAGTTCCATGTTGTCGGTCTTGAGGATCGGCGTCATAGCCTGCTGCCCCGCCGCCAGGCGGCAGCCCCGGTCGTTGATATGCCACAGCTTCATACGGGGGCCCAGGGTCCGCATCGTATCGGCCACGTCGGCGCCGCCCTCGGCAAACCAGTAGGAGTCGAATTCAAAGTTGACGTTGGCGGGGTCGGTCTCGGCCAGCAAAATATCATAGCCACGGCGTTCCCCTTCCACCCGCTGCAATTCACAGTTGTGGTTATGGTAAAGCAGCTGCACGCCCTGCCCGGCCAGCGCGGCCCCCGCCGCGTTCAGCCGCCGGGCCAGGTCGTGCCAGGCAGCGGCATCGCCGTAGGCAAAGCGGTACATGCCGGTGATGACCGCATAGTTCGTGCCAAAGCTCCGGGCTTCGGCGGCCACAGCCGCGGCGTCCCGTTCAACGCTGCCCAGGTCGGTATGCAGGCTGATGACCTCCAGCCCGGAGTCGCGCACCAGGCGGTGCCAGTCCAGCTTGCCGCCGCTGCCGGTAGGCATACCGGCGGCGCGGGTCAGCATGCGTACCATAAAGCCGGTGGGGTGGATCATAAATCCACACAGTTCAATGCCGGTGTAACCGGCGGCCTTGACGGCCGCAAGGGTCGCGCGGGCCTGTTCTTCCTTATTCATCACGCTGCCCAGCATAAACTGCTGTACACCGGTCTGGATCATCAAAATTACCTCCTTATTTACAGCGCAAACACCTTGCCGGGAGTGATGCCGTTCTCGTTGAAGCTGTCCACCGCGATGTAGTACGCCTGCCCGGCCGTGAGCGTGCAAAGGCTGACCTCGCCGGCGTCATAGACCAGGCAGCTGTGATAGAGCTTGTCCGGCGCAATGCCGTAACGGACGTTGTACCCCTGTGCGCCGGGGATCGGCTTCCAACTGACTTTGGCGTCCAAATCGCCCAGACGCACCGCGGCGGCATCGGCCGCGGCAGGCTTGGCGCCGCCGCCATTGCCGAACACCCGCAGCCCGGCCACCCGCAGGGGCTGGCCGTAGGGCAGCGCGCCGCCCACCACCCGTACATACCGGGCGGTCAGGCCGTCTGAATATTCATAATACCCGTTGGAGCACTCTTTGGCAACCGTCTGCTGCACGGTCCAGTGTTCGCCGTCCACGCTGGTCTCGACCGTATAATGGCTGATCTGGGGTTCCAGTTCGATGTGGCGGGTGTGGCGGTCGTCGCCATAACTTTCCGGCGGAAAATCGACGGCGATCCCCTGGTCGGCCAGGTTCACCTGTACGGCGCGCACATCCATCGCCCGGCCCAGATCGACGGCCAGCCATTGGCCGGGGGCGGCATCGGCGGCGCTCCACCAGGTGCGGATGTTCTCATCCACGGCCCGGGCCGGGTCGCTGCCTGCCGCCGTAGAGGAGGCGAACGCCGGTTTTGCATACGAGAGCAGCATCCACGCGGGCTGCCAGTCCGTGGGATCGAACGTTCCTTCCGGAATGCGGTGCGGGTAATCGGCAAAATTCTGGTTGCAGAACAGGACGCCGTCGGCGTCAAAGCCCGCCGGGAACAGCCCGACCCGGCGTTCAAAGTCGTGATTGACGCTGATACGCATCGAGGCGGTATGCCAGTAATTTCCGTGGGCATCGGCCATCGTGCTGCCGTGGCCCGCGCCGGTGATGAACCCGCCGGGGACCGCGCTGAACGGGTTGGACGCCTGCCGGGTGAAAGGCCCCAGCGGGCTTTCGCCCACATACACGCCGTCGGCGTAAATGTTGTACTGGGTGCCGGGGGCCGCGTATTGCAGATAGTAACGCCCGCCGTGCTTGGTCATATAGGCGCCTTCGATATACGGCTGGCCGATGGCCAGGAAAATGCGCGTCAGCACTTCAGCCGAATAGCCGCTCTGCTCCGCGAGCGCGGGCGGGATCTTGAGGGTCTGGGTCTCAGGGTCGAACAGCGGGCTCAGGCTGCGGTACATCACGCTGTTGGTCTTGTCCACCACGCCGTTTTCCCCCGGGCGTTCGTAGCCCAGGCGCTCCGGGTCGCCCGCGATCAAAGCCTGCTTTTCCCCCATGGGCTGCAGCGTCTTTCGGTCCAGTTCGACGCCCCAGATCGGCTGGGTGTTGGTGCAGCCCCAGTACAGGTACAGCCGGCCGTCATCGTCCAGGAACAGGTTCGGGTCCCAGAACGGGAACGGCGCGGCTACCTGCTCGAATTTTTCATGCAGCGGGTCGGCGCTGCGCAGGATGGGGCAGTTCTTGCTGCGGGACGATGCGCAGAAGTACAGAAAACCGTCGATCTCCCGCACATCGGGCGCATAGTCGTAAATTTCAAGGTCGGGATCGGCGTGGAAGTCCCAGTGAAGCAGGTCGTTCGAGTAGAAGAACCCCGCCGACATCGAAACGAAGAGGTAGTAAGTGCCCTTAAACAGGACCAGGGTGGGGTCGGCCCCCTCACGGAAAGCGTAGCGGCGGCCGTTTTCGTTCATATGCTGGTAGCGATAAGGCAGATCCAACGGGTTGCAGTATGTTTTCATGCTTGGCTCCTTTTCTGTTGTCCGCGCCGACCCCAAAAGTGCCGGGGCGGGTCATGATCCTTGGTGCCATGCCCGCCTCGGCGGCTTTGTTTCAGGCGCTGCGCGTCTGTCAGTTTTCCGTCTTTTTGATGCCCTGCAAAATACGGTTGAGCTGTTTGATGCTCTGTTCATCCGCGCCGGACTGTTTGAGCAGGCTGACCAGCGTGATACGGTTCATCATGCGCTGCAGGGCCGGGTTATCCTTGACGGTCTCGGCCACTTCGCCGTGGCTCTCGGCCCCCTTGGCCATCATCTGGTCGATGATCGCGCCCGCTTCAGGGTTTTGGCGGATCTCGCCCAGCGTGTCCAGAATGGAGTAGCAGGTGGGGTCGGCCTCGCCCTTGTCAAACCAGTTGGTCACGTTGGCCGAGGCCGCGCGCCCGGGCTTGCGGTAGGCCGGGTTCGGCTCGGCCACTTTGCGCACCAGCATGACGCTGCGGCACTCCCCCGCCCGCGCCTCGATGGTGTGTTCGCCGGTAAGCGGCACCTGGAAGGTGAATACCACATGCCCCTGCACAGTGGCGAACAGTCGGCCATCCACGTACAGGCTGACTTCCGGCTGGTTGGAGTACGCCTTGATCTCGGTCACATCCTCCGCACGGTCCACATAGCGGCTGCCGCACAGATGGACAAAGGGCGTTTTGTGGTTCCAGGCGGCTTTGTAGAGGTAGAAGGCGTCCTTTTTCAGCTTGCGGTCAAAGGTGACAAGCCCCTTTTGGTTTTCGCCATGCTTGCCGCCCTCGTCGCGCCCGTCGGCGCCGAAGTCGAACAGGTTCCACACATGGGTGGCCCACAGCCAGGGGCGGGCCTCGATCATGCGGAGCATATGTTCATGGTAGACGCACTGGTAACTTTCGGTATAATCGCCTTTCTCCGGGGTCGGGCTTTGATAGGCAGGGTTGGCGTCGGCGCCGTATTCCGAAAAACCGATGCAGCGGTCGGGATATTTGGCGTGGTACTCGTCAAAGAATTCGTCGTTCTGTTCCAGTTCGCCCAGATACCACCCGAAATAGAGGTTATAGCTGTTGACGTCGGGGATCGCAAGGATCGGGCTGTCGGTCTCCAGCATAAAGACGTTCGCCATCGTGGTGGGGCGGGTGGGGTCGAGTTTGTGGCACAGGTCGTTGAGGGCGCGGTGGTTTTCCAGCAGTTCTTCATTGACCGCGCTGGCCGCCGTGATCTCGTTGGAGAGGCCCCACACGGCGATGCAGGGGTGGTTGTAGTTCTGCACCACCAGCTCGGTCATCTGGCTGAGGGTGTTTTCCCGTCCGCCGTGCATGTGCATCGTGATATAGGGGATCTCGGCCCAGACGACAAGGCCGTTTTCATCGCACAGATCATAGAAATACTGGGCGTGCTGATAATGCGCCAGGCGCAGCGTGTTGGCCCCCAGTTCCTTGATGATGGCCATATCTTCCTCCATCATGGCCGGGGTCAGCGCATTGCCCGCGCCTTTGCGGTCCTGGTGGCGGGATACGCCGCGCAGCGGGTAGGAACGGCCATTGAGCAGGAAGCCCCGCTGCGGGTCGATCTCAAATTTCCGGCAGCCGAAACGGGTCTGGACGGCGTCCCCGCTGGAAAGGCTGGCGGCCGCCGTATAAAGATACGGATCGTTCAGGCCGTCCCACAGGTGGACATCCGGGATCGTAAAGTCAGCCCTGGCGCACCCGTTCACAACGGCGGCGCACTGCGTCTGCCCCGCCAGACTGAACGTGACCTGCGCCGTGTCCGCCCCCGGTCCTTCGACCCAGGCTTCGGCCGTAACGGCGGCGCTATGGCTTGCGAGATCCACGCAGGGCGTGATCTTGAGGCCCGGCCCGCCGTAGTAGGAAAGGCTGAAATGCGTTTCGGGCACGACGATCAGATGCACCTCGCGGTACAAACCGCCATAGAAGGTGAAGTCGGCCTGCTGGGGATAGACAGTCTGACTGCGGGCGTTGCTGACAGAGACCGCCAGCACATTGCGTTCGCCCAGGCGCCCGGTCAGTTCGACCCGGAAAGCCGAATACCCGCCTGCATGCGCCGCCAGCTTTTGACCGTTGAGGAATACCTCGGCTTCCATGGCCGCGCCTTCAAATTCCAGCCAGACACGCGCCCCGGCGTCCAGGTGCGGCAGTTCGGCGGCATCCAGATGGCGGGTGTACCAGCATTTGCCGCGGTAGTAATCGTCGCCGCCATCCTGGCCGTCCTCGGCGTTCCAGGTATGGGGCAGCGTTACCGCCGTCCCGGCGTCGGCCGTGGGGTCCTCCGTTTTATGGAAGATCCAGTTATCATTCAGGTTTTGGATCGTACGCATCGTTTCTCACTCTCTTTTTTTGACGTGGTATTCAATCATTGATTCAGTTGCTGCAGAATGCCCTGCAACTGCGGTTCCGTCAGTATGCCAAAGGACACCAGCGTGTTGAGCAGCATCCCCTGCATCATCTGCATCGAGCCGGCGGTGTCCGCCCCGGTGGCACTGCCCGCGGCAGCCGCCATCTTTTGCAGGATGGGGCCGATCAGGGCCGCGCCGCGCGGGTCCTTCATGACGGAACCCAGGCTCGAATATTCGGTAAAGGTGCGGGGCAGCGGGCGCGTGGCGGTCAGTTCAACGGCGGTCCGCAGGCGGATGTCCCGGCTGGAGGCACCGATCTCGATGTCATAGCGGCCGCTTTCGGCATAAAAATCATGCAGCAGCGGCTCGTAATAGGAGAAATCGCGGCCGGTCAGTGTAAATTCCAGGGTCTGGCTCTGCCCGGGCGCCAGCGCCGCCTTGGCAAAGGCTTTCAGTTCCCGCACCGGGCGCTGCCGCATGCCCGCCGGCGGCGCGATATACAGCTGCACCGCCTCCTTGCCGAACCGGCTGCCGGTGTTGGTGACCGTCACACGAACCGTCAGCGTGTCCGCATCGGTCAGCGCCTGCCGGTCCACCGTCAGATCATGGTAGGCAAAGTTTGTGTAGGACAGCCCATACCCAAACGGGAACAGCACCTCCATCTGCTTTTTGTCATAGTAGCGGTACCCGACAAAAACGCCCTCACGGTATTCCGTCACCGCGTCCTCGCCGGGGAAATTCAAGTACGCCGGTGTATCCGCCAGCTTTTTGGGAAAGGTTTCCGCCAATTTGCCGCTGGGGTTCGCGCGGCCGTACAAAAGGTCAAGGGTCGCTTCCCCTGCGGCGTCGCCCGGCAGGTACATTTCCAACACAGCCGCGACCTTGTCCAGCCAGGGCATGGTCACCGGCGCGCCGTTATACAGCACCACGATGGTGTTGGGCTGTACGGCGGCCACCGCTTCGATCAGTGCGTTCTGGTTGGCAGGCATATCCAGCGAAGTACGGTCGATGCCCTCGCTCTCGTACCGTTCCGGCAGACCGGCCAGGATCACCGCCGCACGGGCGCTCTGTGCGGCGCGGACGGCCTCGGCCTGCAGCTTTTCGTCGGGGAGGTCCGCCGCCTGGTCATAGCCGCGCGTCCAGGTCATCCCGACAGGCATATCGTCGCGGGCTGCGCTGACGCGGGCGCTGTTCACATGGCTGCTGCCGCCGCCCTGATATCTGGGCGTGGCGGCGAAGTCCCCGATCAGCGCCACGGTCTGTCCTTCGGCCAGCGGCAGGGCGTCATGCTCGTTTTTCAGCAGGACGGCGCATTCTGCAGCGATCTGGCGGGCGGCCTGATGATCCGCTTCGCGGTCGAACACAGCCTGCTCATCCGCATTTTTCAACGAATCGCAGACAAATTCCAGCACGCGCAGCGCCGCCTGATCCACCTGTTCCTCGCGCAGGGTGCCTGCTTTCACCGCCGCCAGCACCTGGTCGATGCCCCGGCGGCTGCCGCCCGGCATTTCCAGATCAAGGCCCGCGGCCACACCCTTGGCGCGGTCTTTGACAGCCCCCCAGTCGGTGACCACCATGCCTTCGTATCCCCAGCGGGTGCGCAAAATATCGGTCAGCAGTTCTTTGTTTTCGCTGCAGAAGGTCCCGTTGAGCTGGTTGTACGCGCACATGACGGCGCGGGGCCTGGCCTGTTTGACCACGGTCTCGAACGCGGGCAGGTAGATCTCGTGCAGGGTGCGCTCGTCCACCACGCTGTCGCCCACCATGCGGTCGGTCTCCTGATTGTTGGCGGCGAAGTGCTTGATACAACTGCCTGTGCCGGTGCTCTGCAGCCCTTCTACCAGCGCGGCGCCCATTTGACCGGCCAGGGCGGGGTCCTCGCTGTAATATTCAAAATTGCGGCCGCACAGCGGGCTGCGCTTGATGTTCAGCCCGGGGCCCAGCAGCATCGCCAGCTTTTCAGCCTGGCACTCCCGGCCGAGTATCTGCCCCAGGCGGCGGGCCAGGTCCACATCAAAGCTGCTGGCCACGCTTGCCGATGCCGGGAAGCACACCGCCCGGACACTGTCGTTGAGGCCCAGATGATCGGCGGCGTTGTTCTGCTTGCGCAGGCCGCTGGGGCCGTCGCTCATCATCACGGCGGGCAGGCCCAGCCGTTCGACGGCTTTGGTATGCCAGAAATCGCCGCCGGTACAAAGTTCCGCTTTTTCTTCCAGTGTCAACTGCGACAAGATCTTTTTAGGATCCATAGACTGTCTCCTTCTTTCTTTGCAGGCCCGGGGCGTGGATGGTTGCACAGCCCGCCGGAAATGCGTTACAATATCTGAAAATGAATGAACCAGAACAGGGAGGGCGCGATCATGGCAGAATCATCCATGTCCACCGATCAGAAAATTTCTTTGATGCAGGATCTGTTCGGCCTGTGCGACAATGTTTTTACCTGGTGCTATGACGCCAACGGCACGATGCTCACCACCAACTGCCCGGACCAGACCGTACTGGATACGGCGTTTTCTGCCTTTGGCATCAAGAACCGCCTGTTGGCGGCCGCCGAAGGCGGGCGGCCGGTCCTGCTGGGAACGGCCATCGGGCTTGTATACGGCGCCGATTTTGAGCATGATGCCCAGGGTTCCCTGCGGCGCTGCTGGCTGCTGGGCCCCGTGTTCTACTCCACCGTTTCGATGGGGCAGCTTGAACTGGGGTATGGCAACTATCAGGGTCTGGAACTGAGCCTTGCCTGGAAAGAGCAGTTCATGCAGGCGGCGGCGCGGCTGCCGGTCGTTTCCAACGTGCTGCTGGGGCGCTACCTGCTGATGCTGCATTTTGGTCTGACGGGCGAACGGCTGAACATCAGCGACCTGCTTCTGCCGTCCGAAGACCTGCATCCTTTGCCGGAGCGCAGCGCGCCCGAACGGGACCGCTACCAGGTCTATGCCGCGGAACGGGCGCTGCTGGGTATGGTCCGCAACGGGGATATGAACTACCAGGAAGCCCTGAGCCATTCCATCAGCGTGAGCAGCGGCGTCCGTGTATCGGGGCCGGACCCGCTGCGGCAGGCAAAGACCAGCTGCATCGTGTTCACCTCGCTGGTCTGCCGCGCCGCCATCGAGGGCGGCCTTTCGCCGGAGGAGGCGTACTCCCTGGGGGACGCCTACATCCAAAGCGTGGAGAATGCCCGTACACAGGAATCCCTGCTGCATCTGCCAGCCACGATGTATGCGGATTTTATCCGCCGCGTGCATCGCTGCCGGACCAATCCGCGCTACAGCACCGCCATCCAAAAATGTGTGGATTACATTGAACAGAACCTGTCCGATAAGATCCAGGCGGCCGACCTGGCGCGTGCGGTGGGGTACGATGAATATTATCTGACCCGCCGTTTCAAAAAGGAGACCGGGCTGAGCGTGACCAACTATGTCAAGTTCGCCAAGATCGAGCGCGCCAAGGTGCTGCTGGATTCTACCAAAATGAGCGTGCAGGCGGTTGCCGATGCCCTCGGCTTTACCACCCGCAGCTACTTCATTCAATGTTTCCGCGCCGTCACCGGGCAGACGCCCACCGAGTGGCGTGGAAAGTAAGCGTCTTATTTCTGCTTTTCCGCCAGGACGGCCGCTTTCTTTTCCGCAATGCGTTTCTGTACGCCCACAAGTTCCTGCTTGGTGAGTTTGTAGAACCGCATGGCGATCAGGGTGCAGATCCAGCCCAGAAGCGGCATGCCGAAGTAAAGGAACAGCGCCATGAACTTGATGGCGGGCGTAGCGGCGTCGGTGGGCTGGGGTACGGTGTTCACATACCCGATGGCAGCCACGCACAGCGTGGCGATCGTGACGCCCAGGGAGGAGACCAGCTGGTCGATAAAGTTGTAGGTGGCGGTGACGATGCCCGGAATGTACTTGCCGGAACGGTCCAGCTCAAAGTCCACGATGTCGGCGCGCATCGAACCGTTGGCCGTGGTCACGCACATCTTGGCGCCGTTCATCAACAGCAGCAGCACAAAGAACACGACGGTCAGCACGATGTTCGTGGAAATGCTGCGCATATCAATGGCCGCACAGAACACAACGCTGATGACAGCCACAATGGTGCATACCCAGGTCCAGGTGACGGTGGCCTCCCGGCTGCCATGCTTGCCGCAGTAGCGGGCGCCAAAAATCGCAAAAACGATGGAGGGCAGCATCGAGAACGTGCTGAGCAGCGTACCGAACTGGATGTTGCCGATCAGGATACCGAACAGCAGCGTGCTTACGATCGTCTGGCTGTTGACCTGCTGGGCCAGCTTGTCCGAAACTGCGGCGATAACATACATCTGGAACGGGCGGTTGTGCGCCAGGAATTTGCCCATATCCTTCAGGCTCACATCATCGCCGCCGGCGGTGATGCCCATAAAGTTCTCCGGCTTATCTACCGGGGTCAGGCCGATGCAGGCGATCAGCGTCAGCACCCAGGCCACCGTCACATTGATGATGCAGGTCAGCGAAAGCATCTCCCGCGTGTACTGGTTGCCGAACATGGGCAGGATGATCATGACGGAAACAATGGCCAGGACCGTGGGGAAGATGTAATTGTAAATGGTGGCCCACACCTGTACGGTCGGGCGCTGGCGGGGATCGTTGGTCATGACGGCCGGCAGCATGTTGCCCGCGATGTCAAAGATCGAGTTGCCCACGATGTTGACCATGTACAAAACGATAAACAGCACCACATTGTCGGTGCGGCCGCTGAACCAGACGAAAAGCATCAGCATCGCAATGCTGCGGATGGTCAGGCCCAGCAGCATCAGGATGCGCAGCTTGCCGAAGCGGGTGTGCAGCTTGTCGATCCAGACAGCCAGGAACGGGTCGATCAGGCCGTCGAACCAGCGGGTGGCCGTCAGGATGACGCCGGCGACCGCCAGCGCAATGCCGTAGCCCTCGCTGGCAACATAGCTCATCAGTCCGACGAGCGAATAAAACGCCATGGCGGCGCCGCCCTGCATTTCTGCGATGGCGATGCACCAGGTCGGCACGCGGCGGTACTGTACGCCGTCGATCTCGCTCTGGGATAATTTCTTTTTGCGTTCCACTAATATTCCTCCTGTTTCGATGTATTGCCGTGGGTTCCCGGGTTTCTGCTGTTAGCCTACCACACACCGCCGCAAGTAAAAACACAAAAAATATTACAAAAAATCAATTATTGGACACCTTGCGGCAAGACATTCAATTTTTGACTTTTCGATCAAATAAATGGTTGTCAAGTGCTTCTGCCCTGCCGTATACTGAAGGCATAGAAAGCGCAGCGGGCCGGGGCCCTGCCCCCGCCTGCCGCCCGGGCTCCAAACAGCCCGGCATACAGGATATAGGATATAAAGGAGAGGATCGACCATGACGCCCCTGGCTCAAGATTTTTTCATCGGTGCCGCCACCGCGCCCCATCAGGTGGAAGGAAATAATACGAAAAGCGACTGCTGGGCAGCCGAACAGATGCAGCATACGAACTACACCGAACCTTCGCTGGATGCCTGCGACCACTATCATCAGTATGCCGCAGACATCCGCCTGCTGGCTGAAGCCGGGCTCAACGCCTATCGCTTCGGCATCGAGTGGGCGCGTGTCGAGCCGGAGGACGGACGCTTTGACGAGGCGGAGATCGAACACTACCGTGACGTGATCCGCTGCTGCAAGGCGCATGGTGTGGAACCCATCGTCACGCTGCACCATTTCTCCAGCCCCAAATGGCTGATCTGCAAGGGCGGCTGGGAAGCCGAAAGCACCCCGGCGGATTTTGCCCGTTATGTGCGTTATGTCATGGAACGTCTGGGCAGCGAGCTGCGCTATGTCTGCACCATCAACGAGGCCAACATGGGCGTACAGGTGGCCGCCATCGCAGAGCGGTACAAAAAACAGATGATGGCGCAGATGGCCCAGATGCAGCAGGCCGGCGGCGAAAAGGCCGAGGCCGGTGTGCAGATGGGGATGAATCTGCAAAAGATGATGGAAAACCAGAAAGCCGCCGCAGCCGAGAATCTGCAGGTGTTCGGCACAGCACATCCCCAATTTTTCACCAATCCGCGCACCGCGCGCGGCGATGAGCTGGTGATGGAAGCGCACAAAGCCGCCCGGGCGGTCATCCGTGAAGTCTGCCCCGGCGTCAAAGTCGGCCTTACCCTGAGCCTGCACGACATCCAGGCCCTGCCCGGCGGCGAAGAGGAAGCGGCCAAGGTCTGGGACGAAGAATTCACCCATTACCTGCCCGTCATCGCGGAGGATGACTTCCTGGGTGTGCAGAACTATACCCGCGCCCGTTACGACGCCAACGGCAGCATGACCGCCCCCGAGGGCGCCGAGCTGACCCAGATGAATTATGAGTTCTACCCGGCCGCACTGGAGCATGTGATCCGCCGCGTGGCCGAGAAGTTCCACGGCGAACTGATCGTGACCGAAAACGGCATTGCCACCGCCGACGACACCCGCCGCGTGGCCTTTATCGAACAGGCGCTTGCGGGCGTGCGGCGCTGTGTGGCCGACGGTCTGCCGGTCAAGGGATACTGCTACTGGAGCCTGATGGATAACTTTGAATGGCAGAAGGGCTTTGCGATGCAGTTCGGCCTGATCGCCGTCGACCGCGCGCATGGGCAGACCCGCATTCCCAAACCCAGCCTGGCCTACCTGGGCAGCTATGCTGCCCGCTGAGCCTTCCTGTTTTTTCTCCCGGAAAAGGCCCGGCGTCCTGCCGCAAAAACGGCGGTCGCCGGGCTTTTTCCCTGCTTCATCGGGGCAGTTTCGCCCCCGCGGCGCCGGAACACAAGGCAATGATAACCGCAGCCACCTGTTCCGGCGGTTCCGGCGTGCCCCGGTGCAGCCAGTATTCGATCACGCCGCCGCTGCCCGCAGCCAGGAACGCGCTGCGCATTTCCTGCTGCCGCTGGCCGGGCACCGGCGCCATGCGGTCGGCGCGCTCATCCATATAACGAAAACAGCGCCCGGTCATCGCATATAGAAAGCGTTCACTCTGCCCCTGGCGCGAAAGCACGCCCAGCAGGCTCTCGTTGTCCCGCAGGGTCCGCAGCATGGCGGTGACAACCGCTTCTGCACCGTGCACCTCCATGCTGTCCAGCATTTCTTCCATCGCGTCAAGGGCCTGCTGCTCAAGCTGTTCCTGCAGGTCCAGACAGTCCCTGTACTGGCGGTAGAAGGTGCTGCGGTTGATCTGCGCCAATGTGCAGACCTCCTTGACGGTGATGTGCGCCGCCGGCTTTTGCCGCAGCAGCTGTAAATAGGCGTCGGTGATCACCTGACGGGTATATCGGGTACGCAGATCAGTTTGCATGGAAGTGTTCCTTTCTGCAACAGTTCTTTCCTTTGTGTTGCGCAGCGGACAAATGCACGGAAAGTAACGGTTGTATGTCGTTCTTTTCTTTAGTATACTATGTTTCAGAAAGAAAAGCAACATATGTTGCAAAACGTTCCCCGTGTTGTTTGATACACCGTGCAGAAAGGAGCCCTCTATGCAAAGCGAAGCACTGTTCCGGGACAAGCCGGTCTGGGCGGCCATATTCTCGCTGGTTGGGCCGTCGATACTGTCCGTCCTCGTCATGGTCATCTATAATATGACCGACCTGTTTTTCATCGGTCTGCTGCACGACACGGCCCAGACTGCCGCCGTTTCGCTCGTAGGCCCGGTATTCACCCTCGTTTCGGCCGGGGCCACCACGCTGGGCATGGGCGGCTGCGCTGTGGCGGCGGCGTCCCTGGGTGCGGGCGACCGGCAGGACGTGCGCACGGTGTCCAGCCTGTGCAGTTGGTGCGCGGTGCTGACCGGCCTGGCTTTGGCGCTGGTGCTGAACCTGGGGTGCGATCCGATTTTGAAAGCTTTGGGCGCCAACGCCGAGATCCTTCCCCATGCACAGCGTTATATGCGCTTTCTGGCGCTCGGCGCGCCCGCCATGCTTTTCTCGGTGTCATCCGCTTCCCTGTTGCGGGCGGATGGCGCGATCCGCCGCGGGCTGGTAGGCAACCTCGCCGGGAGCCTGACGAACATGCTCCTGGACCCGCTGTTCATCCTTGTGTTTCAGTGGGGGATCGCGGGGGCAGCCATTGCGACGGCGCTGGGGAACCTAGTGGCCTGCGCCTTTTATCTGGAATATATGCTGCGTCATTCCCAGGTGCTCAGCCTGGCGCCGGGCGATGCACTGCGCCGCCCGTCCCGGCTGGGGCGCGTGCTGGCGGTGGGGCTGCCCAATGGCGTCAGCAGCCTGTTGGCCGGTTGCGCGGGCAGTTTCAGCAATCGCTTGCTGGCAGGGTACGGCACGGCGGCCCTGGCCGCCATGGCCGCTGCCGACAAGGCCACGATGGTGATCGGTCTGGTACAGATGGGCATCTGCATGGGCGTACAGCCCTTGTTGGCTTATAACGTGGGCGCCGGGGACCGGGCCCGCCTGCGCGCGGTGATCGGCCGCGTACTGCTCTTGACGTTCGCCTTTGGCACAGCTTTTGCGGCAGCCTGCCTGCTGGGCAAGGATACGCTGCTGCGGCTTTTCCTCTCCGATGCGGAGGCGCTGGCGCTGGGCGGGCAGCTTTTGCCGCTGCTGCTGCTTGGCAGCCCGCTCTTAGGCTTCTATTATCTCGGCGTCAACTTTTTGCAGGCAGCCGGGCGGGCCGCACCGGCCACGGTTCTGTCGGCGCTGCGTCAGGGCGCGCTGCTGCTTCCGGCATTGTATCTGCTGCACGCGCTGATGGGGCTGCCGGGCCTGGCCGCCGCCCGCGCTGTGGCCGATATCGCTTCGGTCATCATCGCCCTGATTTTGCTTCTTCGCACCTGGCGGGACTTCTGCCACCCGGCGTGACGTTTTTCAATAGGCCTCGCCAAACGCCCACGCCGACCCACGTTTTCTCCCCTTGCCATTTTCCGATGCCAGTGGATTCCCGTTTTCTGGTATCTCATATTCCTCTGTATGCGCAAGGCGACCTCACGAAAAAGTGAGGTCGCCTTGCGCACTTTTTGATTTGCTGCCGTTTTTTCTGCTGTGTTTTGTCACATGTCACTGTCGATTTAATATATAAGTCCTATACTCGAAACCGATTTTTATTTTACCCTCCCCAAAACATAAACTCACGCCCGGAGGGGGCTGCCATACGCAGCCCCCTCCGGGCGGGCATTGTTACATTTTTACGATGCTATAATACTTGCGGGCCGTTAGCAGGTAGACCGCAACGTAGCACACCGCGAAGGCTGCCAGCGTGACGACGCAGCAGGCGATGAACAACGACTGGTCCGCCACGCCGAGCGACGAGATCAACTGCATCAGCATCGGGAAGGCCGCCGCCAGGTGGATCGCCGCCATGACCAGCGGCAGGAAGAAGATCATCAGCACCTGCACGCGGATGGTGGCCCGCACTTCGGCGGTGCTCATGCCCACCTGCTGCAGAATCAAAAAGCGGCTGCGGTCCTCGTACCCTTCCGAAAGCTGCTTGTAATAGATGATCAGCACGGTCGCCACCGTGAACATCACGGCCAGAAAGACGCCCAAAAACAAAAAGCTGCCGTTCATGCTGTACGTCTGCCACAGCATATCGCTGTGGGTAAAAAAGGTCACGCTGTCCATACCGGCGGGCAGCGGCTGGGCGGCCGCCTGCATGGCGGCGGCACATTCCTGCGTCTGCCTGTCGTCCAGAGCCGCGGGGTTCACGGTCAGGAACCACCGCACCGGCGGCACGAAGCCGTCCCCGGCCGGCGTGATCTGTTCGGTCAGATCGGCCAGCGCGGACTGGCTGCTCACGACCAGACAGACGGTATGGCTGCCGCCAAACTCGCCGTCGATGGCCGGGAACGTCTCGCAGGGGCCTGCCACGGTCAGGGGCACGCCGCCCAGCGTGAAGTCCGTCACGCCTTCCGGCAGGCCATCCGCCAGCACCTGCCCCGGCTGCAGCGTCACCGTGCTGCCGGTCAGGCGGGCATAGTCCCCCGCCTGCATGACGCGCACGCTCCAGGAAGTAAGGTCCCGCTCGGAGGCGGACAGATCGGCCACGAACGCGCCGTCCTCATAGTGGGTATCGACGATCAGCAGGCCGAAGCTGGCGATCTCCTCGTCGGTCACGCCGTAGCCGGCGGCCACCTGCCGCAGCCGGGCGTCCCATTCGGTGAAGTCGGCGCTGCGGTACGCGGCCCTGTCGCTGCAACGGCCCTGCATACCAATGGCGTTGGGGTACATGGCATCCACCGACGTTTCGATGCCCGCATACAGGCACACCGTCGTCGCCACGCTGACCAGCACCGTCGTGGCCAGGATGCAGATATTGGCCAGACCGCGGGCATTCTGGTTCATGCGGTAGATCAGGCCGGACACCACGGTAAAATGCCGCGGCTGGTAATAAAAGCGTTTATTTTTGCGCAGCAGTTTGAGCGCCACCACGCTGCCCGCGCCAAACAGAAGGTGGGTGCCCACAATGACCAGCACCACCGCCAGGAAGAAATACAGGATCACAAAGAGCAGGTCCTGGGTCGTGGCAGCCAGATAATACGCCGTGCCCAGCGCGGCCACCCCCAAAACCGCCAGCAGCCAGTTGCTTTTGGGTTCCCGCTCGCCGGTCTGGTCGGCGTGCAGCAGCGTGATGGGGTCCGACTTTTGCACCTGACGCACATCAAACAGATACAGGCCCAAAAACACGGCCCCCATGGCGGCGGCCGTTTCGGCCGCGCCGGAAACGCTGAAATAGAACCCCATCGTCGCTTCAAACTGCATCAGGCGCAGCAGCGCCAGCAGCACCAGCTTGGAGAACAGCGCCCCCACCGCCACACCGGCCGCGATGCAGCCCGCGCACAGGGCCAGCATTTCCAGCCCCAGCACCGCCGCCACATGGCCTTTCTGCATGCCCAGAATGTTGTAAAGCGCCAGTTCCCGGTTGCGGCGACGGATCACGAACCCGTTGGCATAGGCCATGATCCAGATGACCATAAAGCCCATGATGACGCTGCCCAGCCCCAGCATGAGCTGCACATAGAAAGCGCCGCGCATTTCCTGCACGCTGGGGTTGCCGGCCAGGAAGCGCATCAGGTAGCACATGGCCGCGCAGGCCGTGCCGGTCAGGAAAAAGGGGAAGGTATATGCCCGGTTTTTGACGAGGTTCTGCCCCGCCAGCCGGAGATACAGCGTCGGTTTACGCATGGCCCTCACCCCCGGAAAGCGCGGTGAGCGTGTCCGAAATGCGGGCAAACATCTGCTCGGTAGTCAGGCGGCCGCGGTACAGTTGGTGATAGACCTGGCCGTCCCGCAAAAACAGCACCCGCCCGGCATGGCTGGCGGCCCGGACGCTGTGCGTGACCATCAGGATGGTCTGCCCGCCCGCGTTGATCGCGCCGAACAGTTCCAGCAGGCTGTCGGACGCGTGGGAATCCAGCGCGCCGGTGGGTTCGTCGGCCAGGACCAGTTCGGGGCGGGTGATCAGCGCGCGGGCCACCGCGGCCCGCTGCTTCTGCCCGCCGGACACCTCATAGGGATATTTTGCCAGAATGTCCGTGATGCCCAGCTGCCGCGCGATGGGCGCGAGGCGGCTTTCCATCTCGCGGTAGGGGGTGCCCGCCAGCACCAGCGGCAGAAAAATGTTGTCCTTCAGCGAGAAGGTGTCCAGCAGGTTGAAGTCCTGGAACACGAACCCCAGGTGGTCACGCCGGAACGCGGCGATCTCCCGTTCCCGGATCTGGGTGATGTCCCGGCCGTTGAGCAGCACGGCGCCGCCGGTGGGGCGGTCCAGAGCGGCCAGAATGTTGAGCAGCGTCGTTTTGCCCGCGCCCGATTCGCCCATGATCGCCAGGTATTCCCCCGGTTCCACGGTAAAGTTCACGTCGGCCAGGGCCTGCACTTTCGCCCCGCCAAAGCGCGTAACATATGTTTTTTCCAGGTGTTGGATCTCAAGTAGTGGCATGATCTGCTCCTTTTTATGGTACAAAGATCGCCGTCCCCGCAGGCCGCGGGGACAGGCGGCAGGACGGCGGCGGACCGCCGTTTTCTCTGCTGCCTCTGTATTGTACCGCAGCCGCATGGCGCCCTGCCATGGCGCAGCCTTACAAAAGGCGGGAGCAACCTTACAGTTTTGTCACATACTCATTCGTACAGACTGCCCTCAGGCGGGAAGGTCAGGGTCAGCCGCGCCCCGCCGCCGGGCGCGTTGGCGGCCGTCAGGGTGCAGCCCAGCTTTTGGGCGGCCTGGCTGCACAGGTACAGCCCCAGCCCGCTGGAAGTGGGTTCGGCGTGGCCGGTGCAGCCGGTGTAGCCTTTTTCAAAAATGCGGGGCAGGTCCTCCGGCCGGATGCCGGGGCCGGTATCGGTCACCTGCAAAGTGCGGCCCTCGGCCGTGACGGTCACGGCGCCACCCGCCGGGGTGTACTTGATCGCGTTGGAAAGCAGTTGCTCCAGAATAAAACCCGCCCATTTGGCGTCGGTGACTGGGGCGGCGGTACTGCCCGCATAGCGCAGCGACAGGTCTTTCAGAATGAACATCCGCGCAAAACGGCGCAGGCTTTGCCGCACCACGGGGTCCAGCGGCGTTTTTGCCAGCACAAGGTCGTTGCTCTCGCTGCCCAGGCGCAGGTAGTTCATGGCCATATCCACGTACCGCTCGGTCTGGAACAGTTCCGCTTCCAGTTCGCCCCGCGGCGCGTCCTCCCCGGCCTGCAGCAGCAGGCGCATAGCGGCCAGCGGCGTCTTGACCTGATGCGCCCACATCGTAAAATAGTCAAGGCTGTCGTCCTGCCGGGCCCGCGCGGCCACCGCCTGGTCCGCCAGGGCGTTGGCCAGCGTGCGCAGGGCGTCCTGATAGGCGGCCTCCTGCCCGGCTTCCCCGCCTTCGGGGGCAGGCAGCGACAGGTCGCGGCCGGGCACGGTCCGGGCCAGTTGCCGGGCCGCCCTGCGGCGGCGCGCCCACGACGGCCAGCCCGCCGCCAGCACCCCGGCCAGCAGCACGAACGACAGCACCGCCGCATAGCCGAAAGGTTCCAGCGACAACCCATACAGGGCGTTCACCAGCCAGAACAGCGCCGCCGTCAGCGCCCAGACCGCCACGGCCCGGCGCTGGGTGTACAAATACGCACAAAACGATTTCATTGGATCAGATACCCCTCGCCTTTCCGGGTGTGGATAAAGTTCGGCAGCCCGGCGGCTTCCAGCTTTTTGCGCAGCCGCGCCACGTTGACCGTCAGGGTGTTCTCGTCCACAAAGCAGTCGGTGGCCCACAGCGCGGTCATCAGGTCCTCCCGCGGGACGGTGCTGCCCCGCCGGGTCAGCAGCGTTTGCAGGATGCGCAGTTCATTTTTCGTCAGTTCCACCGCGCCGTCCGGGGTTTTCAGCGCCCCGGCGCCCAGATCCAGCAGCACCCCGCCGCCGCAGTCCACCAGATCGGCGGGCCGGGCATAAGCGTAGGCCCGGCGCAGGACCGCCTGTACCTTGGCGCCCAGCACTTCCAGATCAAAAGGCTTGGGGATGTAGTCGTCGGCGCCCAGTTCCATGGCGGTGACGATGTTGAGGTTGTCCACTGCCGAGGAGAGGAACACGATCGGCACCTGCGAGATCTCCCGGAACACACGGCACCAGTGGTATCCGTTGTGATAGGGCAGCGACAGGTCCAGCAGGACCAACTGCGGCGCAAAGGAGGCGAACTCCGGCGCCAGATCGGCAAAATTCTGCCCGCAGGCCACCGTATAGCCCAGCCGGGCCAGATACGCCTGCACTGTGCGGGCGATGACAGGGTCGTCCTCGATAAGAAAAATGCGGTATGACATGGCAGTTCCTTTCACGATGCGGAGAGCGGGCGCAGCCGGGGCCGCGCCGCCGTATGGGTTCCGTATGGATTCCGGGTCATTCACAGCAGCGGCTTGACCATGAGGATGCCGTGCCAGTTTTCCCCGTAGCAGTTGGGCAGGAAACCGGCGGGCAGGAAGCCAATGGAGCGAAAATAGTCAAAATGCGCGCGGCTGTTGGCGTGCAGGGTGCGCAATTCTTCCGCGAAATCGCCAAGGGGCCGCCCATGGCAGGACATACCCGTGGAGCCGATCACATACTTCAAATTGCGGTAGCCTTTCTGCCGTGCGTACTGTTCCGCCTGCCGCAGCAGCGGCCCCAGCGGTTCTTCCATCACAAAGACGCCGTCCGCGTCGTAGCCCAGATTTTCGATGGTCATGGTGGAATAGCCTGGAAATTCTGCACAGAGGACCCAGCCCTTCGGCGCGCCGTCCTGTTCGAGATACCAGCCTTTCAGTTTTGCCAGCAGGCCCACGTCCTGCAACTGGCGGCCAGCATCTTCCAGATCCCACCAGTCCGGCTTTATTGTGGACATCAGCGCCGCCACCGCGCGCACGTTGGATGGTTCTATGCTGTGGATCGTCATGGGGTGCCCTCCTGTCACATCAGATACAGCCTGTTAAAAAAAAGCAGGAGGCAAGGTCGTTTCCAACCTTGCCTCCACATTTGGCGGAGCATCAGAGATTTGAACTCTGGCGGCGCTGTTAACGCCCTATCGCATTTCGAGTTTTGTGTCCCGAATGCAGTTTGTACTCCTCCAGGGTGAAAACAGGCCGTTTCGTCCGGTCTATTCTGGCCACACCACGCGGATTTTCTGAGTATCCACCCAGAAAACCGCGCGGGTACAAGTAAAAGTATAGTACCACTGTTTGGGGCGAAACGCAACGCCTTTCGGGAAAAATGCAAGATACCGCGCAAGATAACCGGCAGGGCATTCGGCCCGCCAGGGCGGGTTCTGGCCGGTTTGTCCCTGCGCAAAACTTCCCCGCAGGCGAGAAAATCACCCCAAAATCCAAGAATCTTGTCGTACAGATACGGTTTCTCCGGGTCCAAATTTCATCAAAGGAGACTCCGATATGAACGAACAAACTATTACGCAGGACCGGCTGGCAGAGGAAATCGACGCGCTGCTGGCGCCCTATCCCGATCCCATGAGCCGCAACGCCTTCCGCATCGCCTGCCATATCGGCACCCGCACTTCGCTGTATCTTCTGCAGAGCGGGCTGGTGCCCTGCATCCACACCGGCAAGCACGCCCGCTGTCACAAGATCGCCAAGGCGGACGTGGCCGCCTACCTGCGCCACCGTCTGACCGAACCGGAGCATTGTGCTCCTCCCAGCGGGTGGTACAAGAACTATCCCCAGCGCAAGCCGCCTGCCGTATCCCTGACTCGCACTCTCGACTACGAGATCGTCAGCCGCCTGCTCCTCCGCCGCCATCTGGAGCAGCAGCCGGCCGACGCCCCCGACGTGCTGACCGTAGAGCAGATCGCCCGCTTTACCGGCTACACACCCCACACCGTTTCCCGCTGGTGCACCGAGGGCCGCCTGCGCACCATCCCGCGCCGCCCGCGGTTTATGGTGCCGAAAACGTGGCTGCTCGACTATCTGGTTTCGGATGATTATAACAGGATTACGAGGAAGAGCAAGACTCACTACGCTTTGATCTCCACGCTGGGGACGAAGTCCCGTCAGCCCAAGGAAAAAGACTGAAAGATAACGAGAGTGGTTTATTTCGGGCAATCTGATTCGTCACTCTTCTACAGCCTGTGCCGGTCTGTGTGCTTATTAGAATGGGTAGTAAGCATTTCAGACTAAAAATATAGCATTATCCATTGACTTAATAATACTTTAATGCTATATTATTTTTGAGAGGAGTAGGTTATCAATGAAAGGGTATACCGTAAATCAAGTGGCACAGATTTTAAAGACAAATCCAGAAACAGTGCGTCGCTGGATCCGCACCGGCAAACTTCAGGCGACACAAAACTCGAAAAAAGAAGGAAACATTATTTCAGAAGAATCGCTGGTAAGATTCCTCGAAGCCAAACCTAAATATGCCACAATTGCCAAGACAATTGCAACTGCATTGCCGGCAGCAGCCACTTCTGCGACTATGTTCCCCGTTCTTTTGGGAGCGTTAACTACCGCCTTAATTACGTCTTTGTCAATGTCAACCAACAAAAAAGTTGTAACTTCTGAATATATTCGGAACTACTTAAAAAAAGAAACCAAGGCATTGGAAAGAGAGATTGCAAATAAGCGCCAAATCATAATACAGCTGCAAGAGGAGGTAGAAAAAAATGAGCACAAACTGAACGGTCTAATCTCCATATTGGAAAATGGTGATTTAGAACAAATGGCAGCAAATGTTAATCTCAAACTGAAAGATAAGTGAGCATTTGTACAATCCATGGAGATGAATTTCAAACTACATATTCGATTTTACAACGCCTGCAAAACTGGTTTGATTGGAAAAATACAACCTAAGAAAGGAAGAAAAGCATGACAATTTATACGACTCAAGAATGGAGCGGCTATGGTAATCAAAATTACTATTGGAATGAATATCGACTTGAGGGTGACAGAGTGGTTAAGTATAAGTGCCATCGTCAGAAAATTTTTAATGGGGACGAAAATGAATGGTATGAGGACGAACAGGAAGTAGATTCTTGGAAAACAGATGATCCCAGTATGCCAGATTGGCTAAATCAATATTTGTAATACGTCATTAAGATTGCATCCCTAATCCTGCGATAAGCTACGCTGTTTCTTATTTTCCTCCAGGGCTAGCAAAAAATGGTGCCATTCAATACATCTTAGTTATCTTGGGACGCACTGCTTGAATAACCTCAACATCGTTTCTTGTTAGCGCACCTAGTGTTGCCTGCACACGATCCAGCATTGCTCACAGCCCATGGTGCCCAAGACACATCTGCCAAACCTTTTCGTTTCGGATGATTATAATAAAATTATAAGGAAGAATAAGGAAACATTACAGAACAATATGGAAGATGATATTGAAGCCCTATCAGTCAGAGAAGAAAACTTGAAGTGCAAACAAAAGGTGCATATCCCCAACCAGGATATGCACCCTTTCCATTTTATGTTAAAATAGAAAAAATCGGATATTTTGAGGGCTACCACGATGAACAACGAATTTTATGACTTGGATCCCAACGAAGAGAATGCCTCTAGAACTTCTTCAAATAGTTGTGACACAGATAGACTTTCGATTGGTATAGATTACTCGCCATACAAGGCTCTTGGAGAAAGCATAAAAGAAAGTATAATTAAAATTCACACAATAGCTCACGCACTGCAAAGCACCTTTGAAGTAATTCTAAATGCTACCAATGCGGTGGTAAATACCGCATACCAGATCAGACAAATTATTACGAATATTATTCCAACCAATTACTTCCAAGAGATAATAACTGTATGGCAGGAAATTCTCAACAATCCAAACAGTGTTATAAATTATACCAATTATGAGAATAAACTAGACAATTTTCACTGGGCGTGGCCATTTCAGTTCGATACATTGTCCATTAAGGAACTTATCGAGACAGTTAATAGTGAGAAAGATTTTGACAAATACATGGTCAAATATTTTTCAGCAGGCAAAGACAAAGAGTTAATCACGGCTACTGAAAACAAATTACCCAAAAGTCAAAAATTACTCTTCAGGCAAGTAGCCACAGCATATAATAATCATGACTATGCAATAGCAAACAATGCGTTAATGTCTATATTGGATAATCTTCTGTCTAAGTATCTTGAAAATAAAGGGCAAACAAAAAGAAATGGAATTTTCAAGCCTTTAGTGGTCCTCTATTCAGATATCTCCACCTCTTGTCTAGCGGCAGAAACATTTCAACTGATGATGTTATCTCATAATATCGATTTTATTTTTCAAAATTTTTCGTTTAATGAAAAGATAACAATTGACACCAATAAGAAGGCTAGAAGGCATCCCTCCGTACATGGGTTTAAATATTCCAACAAAAAAGTGGATACCCTCATGCTGATAAATTCCTTGAACGAATTATTATCACTGCAGGGTTTTATAAAGTCATTTGAAGGCACCCTAAGATTTGAGCGAAATAAAGGATTTTTTATCGATGAAGCCAAACAGGGGAAAGTTCTCCGTCCCCTGATGAAAGAATGGATCTTGCTGATTTTAGAGGAGCAGAACGGTCTAACAAATAGCCAAATAATTGATATGTTAGGCGAACTTGGTATTCGTTTTCCGTTCGTCAATTCTAAATACGTCTCTTCCATCCTTCAGGATATGCGAAGGGTTGATCGCTGCATCGAAAACAAAAAGGTAGACGGCCTTACAAAGTGGTTTAGTATTCCTGCGGTCAACGAATAAGCACGCCAAGAATCGTAAGCGTCAAACGTGGGACCGGGTAGACAGGTATGAGAGAATAGTGGTGGAA
>SAMEA3387511__coassemble_1302_pt1 | contig 62270 bp, 63 predicted proteins | sample SAMEA3387511__metabat2_low_PE_011 | metagenome-assembled genome bin SAMEA3387511 (sample SAMEA3387511) | Felis catus | biome: Faeces | place: United Kingdom | collected 2012
TCTCGGCCTTATAGGCCGCTCGTCATGCCACCCCTCTTAGGGGTGGTCATGACTTTATCTCACCCTGCCGGAACGGCGGTACTTGTAGGCGCTGCGTTCCGGCAGGAATTTTCCTTTATGATTGCGGGGCGGCATACAGGGTGTGCCCTCCCCTGCTCTCTCAGGACAGCTTGACGCTCCGCCGGTACACCAGCAGCGCGATCACGGCCGAGATCACCTCCGTGATCCAGAACGCGTGCCACACACCGTCCGCACCGAACACCTTGCAAAGCCCCCAGGCCAGCGGAATGATGACGACGATATAACGGCACAGAGAGATGACCAGCGACTGTATACCTTTGCCCAGCCCTTCCAGCGCGCCGGACGTCGCCACGGAAATCGCCGATACGATAAACCCAAGGCTGATGATCCGCAGCGCACTCTGGCCGATGCGGATCGTTTCGGGGTTGGTGGAGAACATCCCCACCAACTGCTCCGAGAAGCCGAAGAACAAGATGGTGCCGATCGCCATGATCCCGGCGCAGAGCGCCAGCGTCAGCTCGTAGATCTTGCGCACGCGGCGGTATTCCCCTGCGCCGTAGTTGTAGCCGATCAACGGGCGCATCCCCTGCACGATACCGCTGCCCGGCAGATACAGGAAGGTCTGCAGCTTGTAATAGATGCCCAGCACCACGACACAGCTTTGCGAATAAACCGACAGAATGGAATTGAGGAAAGAAACCAGAACCGACGGCAGCGCCAGGTTCAGAATGGCCGGAATGCCGATGGCATACAGTTGCAGGTCCATATGCCTGTTGGGGGTAAGGCAGTCCCGGCGCAGCCGCACAGCCGTGGGCCGACGCTTGTAGAAGAAAAGATACACCACCAACGTCAACAACTGTCCCAGGCCGGTCGCCAACGCCGCACCGGCGATTCCCAGTTCAGGGAAAGGCCCAAGGCCGAAGATCAGCATCGGGTCAAGGATCAGGTTGCACACCGAACCGGCCAGCAGCGCGGTCATCGTCAGCTTCATACGGCCGACTGCCTGGAAGATCTTTTCAAAGGTCAGCGACGCCATGATGACGGTGGAGAAGGAAAATGCAATGGTCGCATAGGTCGTGCCCAGGCGGATCACCGTCGGGTCGCCGGTAAAGCGGCCGAGGAAATGCGGTGCGATCAGGATGCAAAGGACCGTTGCCAATACGCCGTGGATCAGAGAAAACGCCATGCCGTGCGTGGCGGCCGTATCGGCCCGATCCTGCTCACCTGCGCCCAGATGCAAAGCGATCTGGGCGTTGATGCCCACGCCGAAGCCGATGGCGATGGCATTGACAAGGTTCTGCAAAGGGTAAACCAGCGAAAGCGCCGTCATGGCATCCTCGCTGATCTGCGCCACAAAAAGGCTGTCCACGATATTGTAGAGCGCGTTGACCAGCATGGAGACCACCATCGGTAATGCCATGGAAGTCAGCAACGGGAAAATCGGGCGGTCCTTCATAAAGGTATCCTGCATGCAATACATCCTGCCTTTCACACAAAAAAGCCACACAACGACCCGAACGCATCAGGTCATTGTGTGGCGAAAAGTAGCCTTGTAAACTGTAAAAATCCACACGGTGTTTTAGTTTTTATACAATAGCATATCCGGCGGGCATTTGTCAAGTTCTGCCCCGTTTTCAAAGCAGCAGCCACAGCGCAATGCAGCCCAGGCCGGTACCAATGCAGTTCAGCCCCACGTCCCGCCAGGAAAAGTGGCGACCCGGTATCCAGTGCTTGGTCGCCTCATCCAGCCAGGCCCAGACCAGCACGCCGCCCAGTGCCCCAAGCGGCGCCCCGCCCAGCGCAAGCGTGATGCCCAGCAGTACCACAAGGATCATGTAGGTCACCACATGGGCCGCGCTGCGCAGCCTGCCGTTCAAAAGCTCCCGGTCCTTTTGCAAAAACGTCAATTTATCGGCCAGTTCCCGGCTGGTTTTGCGTGTGTGTTCCCCGTCCTGGTGGGACAGATAGGTCATAAAGAGAAACCACAGGACCGTGGCCGTCAACGCCAAAGAAAATGTCAACCGGCAGCCCTCCTGTCTGTTTTGCGCGGCGTTTCGCCGCGTGGAAGTCCATCGGGGCGCGGCTTATTTCAGCGCCTCCTTGTGATGCTGGACATAGTAGAACGCATATTGCTGCATGATCCCGGCGTTTTGCCCGTAAGGTACAAAGGGGTCCTTGCCTGCGTACCGCTCCCGGATGATCCGCTGGATCCAGACATCCACAGGGACCCGCGCAGTCCGGCCATAGGCAAACAACATCACGCAGTTTGCCACCTTGTCCCCTACGCCCCGGACCTTCTTCAGTTCCGTCAAAAGTTCCTCGTCATCTTTCCCGGCAAGGCCCGCCAAATCGAGCGCGCCGCTGCACACCTGCCGGGCCGCATCCTGCACATAGGGGACGCGATAACCAAGGCCGCAGCTTTTCAGTTCGTCTGTTCCGGCTGCCTCCAAAGCCTGCGGCGCAGGAAAAGAATAGAGCGTTTCGTGCGCCGTCTGTAACGGCGTGCCGAACGCTGTGCAAAGGGCTTCCACTGCTTTCTGGATAGCGGGAATGCTCTTCCGCTGGGAAATGATAAAGGTGACCAGCATTTCCCACGGGTCCTGCCGCAGAACGCGCACGCCCTGCCCGCTTGCCGCAGCCGCCTGAAGAAAAGCGTCGCCGGAAACGCTCTGCCGCACCGCGGCGTAGTTTCTCGGCAGGTCGAAATAGGGTTCCCATACCTGCCGCCACTCGCCTTCCGAACATTCGGCCGCATAGCGTCCCTCGCCCAGCGGCTCGATATACAGGACCTTTTCCCCGGTGATAAAGCGAAACCGCCCCGCGGTGCTGACCGCGCGGAAGCACTGCCCGCTCTCCGCTATTTTGGAAAGGTCCAGATCATCTTCGATTTGAACGATCATCATACTTCACCTGCCTTATTGTACACCATTCCCCGCGCCGCTGGCAAGCCTTCCAAGTTGATGGAACGCCGTGGCGGCTTGTGTTTGCACCGCAAACCTATTATAATAAATATGCCGCGCTGTTAGATTTGTGCGCAAACGATCAGCCCCGCAACGGCGGATTTGGAGGGACCAATATGCAGTATCGCAACGATAAACAGGGGCAGCCGCTTTCCATACTGGGATACGGCTGTATGCGCTTTACCCGCAAAGGCACGGGCATTGACCTGGACAAAGCCGAACAGGAGGTCATGGCCGCCATCAAAGCCGGTGTGAACTACTTTGACACCGCCTACATCTACCCGGGAAGCGAGGCCGCTTTGGGCGCGATCCTGGCGCGCAATCACTGCCGGGATCAGGTCAACATTGCCACCAAGCTGCCCCAGTACCTTGTGCGCAGCGAGGGCGACCTGGAACGCTACTTTACCGAGGAACTGCGCCGCCTGCAAACGGATCATGTAGACTTTTATCTCATGCACATGCTCACCGATGTGGAAAGCTGGCATAAACTGGAAGCCGTCGGTGTGCGCGAATGGCTGGCTGCCAAAAAGGCCGCGGGACAGATTCGACGGGCGGGGTTCAGTTTCCACGGCAATACCGACACCTTTGTACGGCTTTTGGACTGTTATGAATGGGATTTCTGCCAGATCCAGTATAACTACATGGACGAGGTCAGCCAGGCCGGGCGCGCCGGGCTGCAGGCCGCTGCACAACGGGGGCTGCCGGTCATCATCATGGAATCGCTGCGCGGCGGCAAACTGGTCAATCTGCTGCCGGAGAATGCCCGAAAACTGTTCGAGAAGAACGAACGGGGCTGGGGCCCCGCCGAATGGGCGCTGCGCTGGCTGTGGGATCAGCCGGAAGTCACCTGTGTACTGTCCGGCATGAACAGTCTAGAAATGGTGGAAGAAAACTGCCGGATTGCGGACAGTGTGCGCCCGCATACGCTGAGCGAAGCCGATTTTGCGCTGCTGGAACAGGTCAAGGCAGAGATCACCCGCCAGGTCAAAGCCCCCTGTACCGGCTGCGGGTACTGCATGCCCTGCCCCAAAGGGGTGGACATTCCCGGCGCGTTCCGCTGCTACAATGAAATGTTTACGGAAAACAAGCGCACCGGACGGCGGGAATATTGGCAGGTCGTTTCGCTGCGGCGCGAACCGGCCTTTGCCACCCAGTGTGTGGGCTGCGGCCGCTGTGAACAGCATTGCCCGCAGCACCTTCCCATCCGCGAACTGCTCAAGGATGCCGACAAGGCGCTGCGCCCCTGGCATTACCGTCTGGCTGGGTGGGTATCGCGCAAATATCTGTTCAGCAAGGCCAAACGTAAGGACCGCTGAATGTGCGGGTTCTCCCCTCTTAGCTGTTTTCTTGCGGGTGTTTTTTCTGGCGGAACGATATCTTTGTTTACAGACTGTGGGCTGTACCTTAGGCATGTTTTGAAAATGGCCGAGAGACGAACACGGACCTTTGTTAAGAAAAGCAAAGGCGGAGGCGATTTCGTAGAGTAGAAATCGCCTCCGCCTTTTTGTATGCTGGAACGCATTCAGCACAGGGCAAGCAGCTTGTTGGCGCTTCTTGCCGGGGGACCCTATATACAGCCCGCAAATGGGGCGAAACAGCCTGCTGTACGGGAACCCTGACATTCTTATTCCAGAGCTTTGGCGTGCCTTATAAGGGCCCAAAAAGCCCTTTCCCGCCTTCTTTACGGCGTCTTCAGATTTGGGTATCTACCAGCCATAAGATAGCGTTTATGGCGCGCGCAGCCTGCCCCTGCGTGTGCAATATCCTACGCCCCGGATGACAGGCTTTTGTTATATGCAAAAAGGACCGCGGAACTTTCGTTCCGCGGTCCTTTGCTGCTTTGGCGGCTCTTGTTTGGTCCGAGTGGCGAGAGTCGAACTCACGGCCTCTTGAACCCCATTCAAGCGCGCTACCAAACTGCGCTACACCCGGTTAGAACCGAGCCGCCTCAAGTCAGCTTAGTTATTATACGTCTTTTCCCCTGAAAAGTCAATACGTTTTTTCGAATTTTTTGAAGTTTTTTTGTAAATTGCACTGTATCGCTTGTTTTTTTACAAAAACCTTCTTTTTATTCCTTTTTCTTGGAACCAAAACGGTATTCCGTGCCGTTTTTCAGGCGCGTAATGTTCGAGCGGTGCAGCCAGATGACCATAGCCGCCATGATCACGCAGCAGATCGTGCTGAACACCAGTGTGGGCGCGCTGGCCTCCATCAGGAGCCAGTAAATCAGCGTGACTACCGGGAACAGCGCCGCCACCATAATGCTACCCAGCGATACGATACGCGAGAATGCAAACTGCACCAGAAAAACCACCAGCAGGATCAGGCAGACCAGCGGGCTGATAGACAAAGCCGCACCGGCGCCTACCAGCACGCACTTGCCGCCCTTGAACCCGAAATACAGCGGACGGCTGTGTCCGATCATGCAGAAGATGGCTGCCAGGTACGCGCCGCAGACGGGGTCCAGCAGGCTGTCGGTACCGATCAGGCTCATGAACAGCAGGCGCCCCAGGCAGGTCGCCAAGACGCCCTTGCCCACGTCCCCGATGATGGTAATGACCGCAGGAAGTTTGCCGTAGGTGCGCAGCACGTTCGTCATGCCCGCATTGCCGCTGCCGTGGTTGCGTACATCGTCATTGAACATGATCCTGGATACCAGCACGCCGAACAGGATGCTGCCCAGCAGATACCCCGCCAGCGCCGTCAGCACACAGGCCGCTATTACATGAAGCACCATAAACTCACACCTTCCCCGCTTTTACCGAACCGTCGCCGTGTTCCCGCGTGATCATTCGGATCGGCGTGCCGGTAAGACCGAATGTTTCACGGATCTGATTTTCCAGATAACGCTGATACGAGAAATGGAACAGCGCTTTCTGGTTGACAAAGCAGACGAATGTCGGCGGGCGGCTGGCTGTCTGGGTCATGTAGAACACCTTCAGGCGCTTGCCTTTATCCGAAGGCGGCTGCACCTTGGCCGTCGCGCGGGCCAGCATCTCGTTCAAAGCGCCGGTCGGCACACGGGTCCCGTTTTGCACGTCCACATAGTGGATCGTCTCAAACAGCTTATCCACCCGCTGGCCGGTCTTGGCGCTGATGAACACGATCGGCGCATAGGACATGAAGCTGAAGTCCTCCTGCAGCTGCTTGCGCATGGCGTCCATGGTATAGGTGTCCTTTTCGACGGCATCCCATTTGTTCACCGCAATGATGCACGCCTTGCCCTGCTCATGGGCATACCCGGCCACCTTGGAATCCTGTTCCGTAAAGCCCACCGTGGCGTCGATCATAATGACGCACACACGGCTGCGCTCCACTGCCGCCAGACTACGCAGGACACTGTATCGCTCCACACCGCTTTCTACCTTGCCCTTCTTGCGCAGGCCCGCCGTATCGGTAAATATGAACTTGCCGTACTTGTTCTCTACCAGCGTATCAATGGCGTCGCGCGTCGTGCCCGCTTCATTGGCGACGATCAGGCGGTTTTCGCCCAGGATGTGGTTGATAAGGCTGGACTTGCCCACGTTGGGCCGCCCGATGACCGCCACCGTGATACGGTCGCCCTCATCCTCGTCCTCCTGCCCGAAATCCAGGTGGGCACAGACCGCGTCCAGCAGGTCGCCGGTGCCGTGGCCATGCACGCCGGATACCGGGACCAGTTCGCCCAGACCCAGGGAATAGAAATCGTACAGTTCCATCGGCGGTTCGCCGACGCGGTCGCATTTATTGACCGCCAGCACGACCGGCTTGCCGCTGCGCATCAGCATACCGGCAATATCCTGGTCCTGCGGCGTCACGCCGGCCGTCAGCTCGGTCACCATAATGATGCAGTCCGCCGAATCGATCGCGATCTGCGCCTGTTCCCGCATATGGGCCAGCAGGCCGTCGTCGATCCGGGGTTCGATACCGCCGGTATCTACCAGCAGAAATGTATGCCCGCACCACTCGCAATCGCAGAAAATGCGGTCACGGGTCACGCCGGGCGTATCTTCCACAATGGCCAGCCGCTGGCCGGTCAGCTTGTTGAAGATCGTGGATTTTCCCACATTGGGGCGCCCCACGATGGCAACGATCGGTTTTGCCATGTCTGCCACTCCTCCTTTACCTTGCTTCCCTCTTGCTCCTTCGTATGCGCTTGTGGGCGCTCAAACACGCTTTGCAGCACCCGCCGCCATCCGTGGGGATCGAAATGACCCGGCAGCCCAGCGTTTCGGCCAGCTGCGGTAGGGTCACATCGTCCAGGAAGCGGTCTTTTTCATCCCGCAGCATCACTTCCGGCACGGCCAAAAGGCCGCTTTGCAGCTTGCCGCGGCACTGTTTTATGATGTCGGTCCCGGTGACGAGACCCGCCACGCTTACATTACCGCCGAAATAGTCGTTCCGAATCGGGTGAACGGTGATCTTTACCTGGGGATACCGCTCCATCAGCGCCTGCATCGACTGCTCGATGAGCGGCGCCGCCAACGTCCCCGTTACAACATCCATGCTGTGCGGCAGCACCAGCCCCCGGTAGGCGTCCAGCTCTTCCCGGAAAGTATCGTGGTACAGCCGCCACATGCCGACGCCGTCCTCCAACTGGGCATACTCGTCATAGAACGCAGCGGGCGGGATCTCCCGCTCTGCGGTCAGATACCACTCGTCACTGGGGTACACGATACTGCGCCCATGTTCCTGGCGGCAATGCTGGCTGTATTCTTCCAGAATATCGAGCGTTGCCCGTGCAGAATCCCGGTCGTATGCCTCCAGCTTGTAAAGCCCTTTGCGGTAGCTGGTGATCCCGGCCGGGACCACCGCAATGCTGCCCACCTGCGGGCGCAGGCGCAGCAGATCGTCCAGCGTGCGGCGCAGTTCCGCGCCGTCGTTGACCCCGCGGCAAAGGACCAACTGACAGTTCAGTTCGATCCCGGCTGCCGCCAGCTTGGGCAGGTAGGCCAGCACTTCGCCGCCGCGCTTATTGGCCAGCATCCGCACCCGAAGCTGCGGATTGGTCGTGTGGACCGAAACGAAGATCGGGCTGATGTGCATTTCGATAATGCGGTCGATCTCCCGTTCGCTGAGGTTGGTAAGCGTGATGTAGTTGCCGAACAGAAAGGACAGGCGTTCGTCGTCATCCTTAAAATAGAGCGGTTCGCGCATACCGGGAGGAAGCTGGTCGATGAAGCAGAACATACAATGGTTTGCGCAGCTATGCTTTTTATCGCCCAGATAGGTCTCGAAGTTACAGCCAAAAGGTTCATACTCTGCCTTATCCACCGCAAGCGCGCGCTGTTCGCCGTTCTGGCAAATTTGCAGGGAAAAATGCGCCGGCGTCGTATAGAACTGGTAGTCCAGCGCGTCGTTGAGCGGGTGTTCATCCACCGCAAGCAGGGCGCACCCTTCCGTGATGCCCAAACGCTGTGCCGGGGACCCGCCCTCCACAGAAACCACATGCAACGCCATCGTTTTCTCCCTCCCTTCTGATACAGCCGATAACAAAAATGGGGAAGGCATTGCCCTCCCCTGCTAAGAAACTTACGCTTCCTTCTTGATGACTTCCTGGCCTTTGTAGTAGCCACACTTGCCGCAAACCTTATGGGGAACCTTCAGTTCGCCACACTGCGGGCACTTCACCAGCGTCGGCGCCTCCAGTTTCCAGACGTTAGAGCGACGTTTGTCGCGGCGGGCTTGAGAATGCTTTCTCTTGGGTACGATAGCCATAATCGGACACCTCCTTGGTGAAATTCAACTGAGTAGTTGTTTTAATATGCTAAGCCTCGCATCTGCCGGGGCCGCGGATTCCTCCGCGCGGCAGGTGCATCCTGCCGATTTTTTCTTACCGCAGACGGGGCATAGACCTTGACAATCGGGACTGCAGAGCAGAACCGTCGGGACCTCAAAGATCAGTTCCTGATAGACCAGTTCTTCCAGGTCCAGGCTTCCTTTTTCAGAGCAGGGCAACTCAAAATCCGGATCTTCCAAATCCCGCTGACGGACCAGATATTCCCGTTGGAACGCATAGTCGCGCCGCAGTGGTTCCAGGCAGCGGGCGCATTCGGCCTTGATCTGTGCCTTTACACACAGCAGCAACGCCGCGCCATCATCGGTGGGCGTTGCCGAAAAGTCACATTCTGCCGGGGCTGCCAGTTGAAATCCGGTGAAATCCGCTTGCAGAAGGTCCGCCATAAAATGTACCTGATAGGGCACCCTGGCGTTTTCCAGAAAACCTTGCAGATCAAATTGCATAGTACACCTCAAAAGGTTGCTTAAATAGTATACACAAGTGGAGGGGGCTTGTCAACACAAAAAGGACAAAAAGTTGCGGATTTTTTCAGATTTTTCGCAGAAACAGGGCGGGAAGCCGCCTCCCCGCCCTGCCGCAGTCTTAAATACCCGGGTCTGACCCTCAGATCACATACTTCTTGAGGTCTTCCGGCAGATCTTCCACGTTCGCAGAAACCGTAACCACGACTTCGACGTTTTCGGTGATCTTGTCGATGGCCTTCAGGACTTTTTCAGCCGCCACCAGATCGTGGTCGATGATGCGCAGGATGCCGTCGATGAACAGTTCGGTGATGTCGTAGTTGCCAGCCAGCACACCGGCGACGAAGCCATAGAGCATATCAGCGCCGGCGACGCCGTACTCGTCCACATCCACCAGACGCGCAGCGTGGTTGATCTCGGTGGTCAGCTTCATGCACTTCTCAATGACGACAATGTTGCCCGATGTCGTCTTGGTCGCCTTGTCGATCATCTCGATCATGGTTTTGGTTTTGCCGGCACCTTTGGTTCCAACAATCAGTTTCAGCATAGCGGGTACCTCCTTTATTCGTGGGCGCCTTACGGCGCATTGTTCCGTCAGTCCTGCAGCTTTGCTTCCAGCTCGGCCTTGCGGTCCTCGTAGCCGGGTTTGCCAAGCAGCGCGAACATATTTTTCTTGTAGCTTTCAACGCCCGGCTGGTCAAACGGGTTGACAGAGAGCAGATAGCCGGACACCGCGCAGGCTTTCCAGAAGAAGTAGATCAGTTCGCCGATGTCATGGGCATTCAGCGCGTCTACTTCGATCACGCCCAGCGGCACGCCGCCGTCGGTGTGCGCCAGGATGGTGCCTTCCATCGCCTTGCGGTTGACGATGCTCATATTCTGCCCGGCCAGGAAATTCAGGCCGTCAAAGTTGCCTTCCAGCGGTTCAATGAAGAAGTCCTCGCGGGTGTTCTTCACATCCACATAGGTCTCAAACATGACCCGGCTGCCGTCCTGCAGGAACTGGCCCATCGAATGCAGATCGGTGGAGAAGATGCAGGAAGTAGGCATCAGGCCCTTCTGGTCCTTGCCCTCGCTTTCGCCAAAGAGCTGCTTGTACCATTCGTTCATCATCGTGAAGTCCGGCTCAAAGCAGGCCAGCGTCTCCACGCTCTTGCCCTTGCGGTACAGGATGTTGCGGGTCATGGCGTAACGATAGGCGTCGTTGTCCATGCTGCAGCGGCCGAACTTTTCGCGGCCGTCCGCGGCGCCCTGCATGAGCTCGTCAATGTCGATGCCCGCGCAGGCGATGGGAAGCAGGCCCACCGCGGTCAGGACCGAATAACGGCCGCCGACATCGTCAGGCACCACGAAGGTGGGCCAGCCCTGTTCATCAGCCAGCTGCTTCAGCGTGCCCTTTGCCCGGTCGGTGGTAGCGTAAATGCGCTTGTTGGCTTCTTCCGGGCCGACGGCATCTTCCAACAACTTGCGCAGGACACGGAACGCCAGCGCGGTTTCGGTGGTGGTGCCGGACTTGGAGATCACGTTGATGGAAAAACGCTTGCCCTTCGTCAGCTTGATGATGTCGTTGAGCGCCGACGGCGAAATAGTATTGCCGCAGAAGTAGATCTTCAGGCCGTCGTCCAGTTCGTTGTGATACTGGCCGCGGACGGCTTCCACCACGGCGCGCGCGCCCAGGTAAGAACCGCCGATACCGGCGACGAGCAGCACGTCGGAATCCGAACGGATCTTCTGCGCAGCTTCCTTGATACGGGCAAACTCTTCCTTGTCATAAGTAACAGGCAGGTCAAGCCAGCCCAGGAAATCATTGCCAAAACCGGTTTTGGTTTCCAACTGCTTATGGGCCAGCTCGACCTGCGGGTAGATCGCCTCATATTCTTCAGGACGGATAAATTTAACCAGATGTTTGCCGTTATATTTAACAGCCATCTTCGGCTCCTCCTTTATGTTTTGATTGTCTTCATGATACCGTTTTACGTCGGTATTGTCAAGCAAATGCCCTGTATTTTTTGCGACTTTTTCATGAACATTGCACAAAATCTTCTTATTTTCCTTCCGACAGGACCAGGCTGTGCGCCAGGCGGCTGAAGCAGTAACCAAAACTTAACGCGCTTACGTCCTGTGCCGCCGTGACCGGGAATTCACCCACGGATTCCCCGCCGCACTGCAGCCGTACCGTGCCGACGGTGTCCCCTGTTTTGACCGGCGCGGCCAGTTCCTGCGGCAGGTCCAGTTCGGCCGTCAGCGTATCCTGCTGGCCCTTCTTCATCAGGAAAGACTGGGGCACATCGTACTGCAATGTCACATTCTCTGCCGTGCCGCGCTTGACAGGCAGACTTTGGGGCGCGTCCTGCGGCATGGGAAGTTCCGCGTTCTCGTACTGGGAGAAGCCGTAGTCCAGTAGCGCCGTTGCCGCCTCAAAGCGTTCCTTGCCGGAAGCCGCCCCCAGCACCACCGCGATCAGCCGCAGCCCGTCACGCTCGGCGCTGGCCGCGATGCACACGCCCGCCCGGCTGGTCGTGCCGGTTTTGAGCCCCGTGATGCCCTGGTAGCTTTTCAACAGCTTGTTGGTGTTGACGAGCTGGGTCTCGCCGCCGCGCAGCGTATCCGTCCAGATCGAGCAGTAATCCCGCACCTCCGTGTGGTTGAGCAGGATCTCGCGGCTCATGAGCGCCACATCATAGGCTGTGGAGAAGTGTTCCTCCTGATCCAGACCGCAGGCGTTTTCAAAGTGTGTGTCCTTCATGCCCAGGTGCGCCGCTTCGGCGTTCATCTGCTCCACAAAGGCCGGTTCGCTGCCGCCCACATACTCCGCCACCGCCACGGCGGCGTCGTTGGCGCTGGATACGCAGATGGCCTTGAGCATATCTTCCAGCGACATCTGTTCCCCGGGTTCCAGCCAGATCTGGCTGCCGCCCATGCTGCTGGCGTGTTCGCTGACGGGGACCATATCCTCGCGGGAGATGCGGCCCTCCTCCATCGCTTCAAAGGTCAGAAGCAGCGTCATCACCTTGGTGATGGACGCAATGGGCCGCCGCTCCGTAGCGTTTTTCTCATACAGGACCGTGCCGGAATCCTCGTCGATCAGGACCGCCGCGGCACAGGGCACATCCAGTTCCGCCACCCCCGCCGGAACGATCCGCTGCTCCGGCGTTTCCGCCAAAACGCACGGCAGAGAGACCGGCAACAGAAGCAGGCACAAAAGCATCGCCAGAGCACGTTTTTTCATGGCAACAGCACCTCCGCTGAAAATTGGCTTTGTTTAAGTCTATGCGGCGGGCCGCTGCTTTAGTATAGTATTGCGATTTTTCCCTGATTCCAGTATAATTTAAGTATCCTGCAATCGTACTATTTTTATAAAGCAAAGGAATTGGAACCATGCGCGTAACCTTTTACACGCTGGGCTGCAAGGTGAACCAGACCGAGACCGGCGCCCTGGCCCAGCTTTTTGAAGAAAACGGCTATACTGTCGTGCCCAATGAGGAAACAGCCGACGTCTATGTGGTGAACAGCTGCACCGTGACGAATTTCGGCGACCAGAAAAGCCGCAAGTGGCTGCGCCGCGCCAAACGGGAAAATCCCGGCGCCGTGACGGTCCTGACCGGGTGTTACCCGCAGGCTTTCCCCGAAGAAGCCGCGGCCATCGCGGAAGCGGATGTGATTACCGGCTCCGGCAACCGCCGCGCCATTTTGGAGGACGTGCAGCGCATTCTGGACGGCGAAGCCGAAAAGATCGTCGATATCCGCCCGCACGAAAAAGGCGAACGGTTCGAGGAACTGCCAATGGACCGCTTTGCCGAACATACCCGTGCGTTCGTGAAGGTGGAGGACGGCTGCAACCGGCAGTGCGCCTACTGTGTGATCCCCCGCGCCCGCGGTCCCGTGCGCAGTCGGGAGGAAGCCAGCATCCTGCGAGAGATCACCCGTTTGACGCAGGCCGGTTACCGGGAGATCGTGCTGACCGCCATCAGCCTGCCCAGCTACGGCACCGACACCGGGACCAGCCTGATCGAACTGATCGAGAAAGCCGCTGCGGTCCCCGGGGTCGAGCGGCTGCGCCTGGGCAGCCTGGACCCCGATATGCTCCGGGACGAGGACATTCAGAGGATGGCGCGTGTCCCCAAGCTGTGCCCGCAGTTCCATCTCAGCCTGCAAAGCGGCTGCGACAAGACCTTGCGGGCCATGCGGCGCCCCTACACCACCGCGCAGTATGAAGCCATTGCCGGCAAGCTGCGCGCCGCTTTCGGCGCCGATGCGGTCAGCTTCACCACCGATGTGATCGTGGGATTTCCCGGCGAAACAGAAGAGGATTTTGCCGCCAGCATGGATTTCGTCACCAGGCAGCGGTTCCTGAAGGTCCATGTTTTCCCCTATTCCCGCCGCGAAGGCACCCCCGCCTACGATTTCCCGGAGCAGGTGCCCGAACATGAAAAAGAAAGCCGCAGCCGCCGCATGACCGCCGCTGTGGAAGCGGTGCGCGCCGAGGAAGCCGCCCGTATGCAGGGCCGCAGCGCCGACGTGCTGCTGGAAACGCCGCTTTCAGCCACGCTGTTCACCGGCTATACCCGGCAGTACCTGCCCGTGCTGGTGACAGCCCCCGGCTGCCGGGCCGGCGACATCGTGCCGGTCACGCTGGGTTCCTGGGACGGCAAGCGGTGCCGGGCGGAACTGGCCCGCTGAACGGCCCCCGCCCGCCGCAAAAATCCCGCCAAATGCAAGCCGGAACGCAAAAAACAGTAAAATTTTTCTCTATTTTGCGGTCGGCCCTCTTGCCAAACAGGCGTGTTTTTGGTAAAATTTTAACAGGTGTGGTATGTGTGCCGCCCACAGACAAATCGGAGCATTACAAAAGGAGCAATCACCATGAGAGGTATCTACACCCCCGTTACGGATATTCGGCGTAAGGTGTTCACCGAAGTTGCACGTATGGCATATGAAGTCAACGAAATGTCTGACTATGCCAAACTGATGCATGAACTGCCCTACAAGATCATCCCCGGCGAGGAACGCTCGCTGCGCAGCAGCATCTTCCTGGAGAGAGCTATCATCTCCGAACGCATCCGCCTGGCCATGGGCCTGTCGCTGCGTCCGCTGGACGAGAGCGTCCCTGCCACCGAAGGCCTGGAGCAGAGCGTCAGCGCCGACAAGTACTATGAACCGCCGCTGATCAACGTGATCAAGTTCGCCTGCAACCGCTGCCCGGAGAAGATCATCAAGGTCACCTCCATGTGCCAGGGCTGCCTTGCGCACCCCTGCCAGGAAGTCTGCCCCAAGCACGCGATCAGCTTCCGCAACGGCAAGAGCCACATCGACCAGAGCCTGTGCATCAAGTGCGGCCGCTGCGTCAACGCCTGCCCCTACGGTGCCATCGTCAAGAGCGAGCGTCCCTGCGCCGCCGCCTGCGGCATGGGCGCCATCCATTCCGACCAGTACGGCCGCGCCGCTATCGACTATGACAAGTGCGTTTCCTGCGGCATGTGCCTGGTGAACTGCCCCTTCGGCGCCATCGTGGACAAGGGCCAGATCTTCCAGCTCGTGCAGTCCATCAAGCGCGGCGACAAGGTCATCGCCATCGTGGCCCCCGCGTTCATCAACCAGTTCCCCGGCATGACCCCCTCCAAGCTGAAGGCCGCCATGCGTCAGCTGGGCTTTGCCGATGTGGAAGAAGTCGCCATCGGCGCGGACCTGTGCACGATCGACGAAGCGCACGACTTCCTGGAAGAAGTCCCCGCCAAGCATCCGTTCATGGGCACCTCCTGCTGCCCGGCGTGGAGCGTTATGGCCAAGAAGCTCTTCCCCGAATATGCCGACTGCATCAGCATGACGATGACCCCCATGGTGCTGACTGCCCGCCTGCTCAAGAAGGATCACCCCGACGCGCGCATCTGCTTCGTCGGACCCTGCGCCGCCAAGAAGCTGGAAGCCAGCCGCCGTTCCGTCCGCAGCGAAGTGGACTTTGTGCTGACCTTTGAGGAAATGATGGGCCTGTTTGAAGCCAAGTCCGTTTACTTTGCCTCCCTGCCCGACAACCCGGAGGACGGCTTCAACAGCGCCAGCGCCGACGCCCGCGGCTTTGCGGTTTCCGGCGGCGTGGCCCAGGCTGTGGTGAACGCCATCAAGAAGATCGATCCCGACCGCGAGGTCAAGGTCGCCAGCGCCCAGGGCCTGTCCGACTGCCGCAAGATGATGATGATGGCCAAGGCCGGCAAGTACAACGGCTATCTGCTGGAAGGCATGGCCTGTCCCGGCGGCTGCATCGCAGGTGCCGGTACGCTGGCTGACCCTGCCAAGAGTGCTGCCATGCTGAACAAGTACAAGACCGAAGCGCCGATGAAGAATTCTACCGAGACCCCGTATAAGGATTCCATCGATCTGCTGAAATACTAAGCCATTCCCCTTCGTAACATAGCAAAACGCGCCTTCATGCGAAAGCATGAAGGCGCGTTTTGTTTATTTTCAAAAGCCTGATAAAAAATTCCGCTTTTACTTATGGTATTTCATACCTGCGTTGATCGTACAGGCGCGATACAGCTGTTCCGTCAGGACCAGACGGGCCAACTGGTGCGGCAGTGTGATGCGTCCCAAGCTGATCCGCAGATCGGCGGCGCGCTTCACCCTTTCGTCCAGCCCGTGGGAAGAGCCGATCACGAACGCCATATCCCCTGCGCCGCTGCCAGCCCTGCGGGCCATCAGGGCCGCCAGTTCCTCGCTGGATACCTCTTTGCCTTCCACGCAGAGCGCCACCAGACAGGCGCCTTTTTTCACCGCGTGCAGGATCGCTTCGCCTTCTTTTTGCAGCGCCTTTTCGATCTGCTTATCGCTGGCGTTTTTATCCGCGATCGTGACTTCCGGCAATTCGATGATCCTGAAATTGCAGAAGCCGCCCAGGCGTTTCTGGTATTCCGCCACGCCCGCGGCAAAGTAGGACGCATTCAGTTTGCCCACGCAAATCAAATCAATGTTCTGCATCGTCTTTCCGCCTTAAAACTCCAACATGGGGCTGATATCGTTGCGCGTCTGGGCCTGCACGGTCACATCACGGCCCGGCTGTATGCCCGCCGCCAAAAGCACGTTGTACACCGTAGTCAGCGCCAGTTCCGGCGAGTTGTTGGTCTGGCTCAGATGGCACAGCGCAAACTTTTTGCAACCCTCCTGGATCAGATCCAGAATCGCCGCCGCGCAGGCTTTGTTATCCAGGTGGCCGCGGTCACTGGCGATGCGCTTTTTCAGATAATACGGATAGGGACCGCCATGCAGGCTGAATGCGTCATAATTGGCTTCCAGCGCCACCAAATCACAGCCGATCAGGTTGTCCTGCACCACCGGCGTCAGCGTGCCGAGGTCGGTGGCGATCGCCATGCGCCGCCCGTCGGCCGTCAGGATGCGGTACCCGCAGCAGGGCACGTCGTGGCTGGTCGGGAACGCTGTGACATGGAAGGTGCCGACATCCAGGGTCTGGCCGCCGTCTACGGCCACCGCCTCCACAGCGGGCGGCAGCGTGCCGCGCGACTCCAGCACTTCCAGCGTGTCCGCGCTGCTGTAAACCGGCAGAGGATACTTCTTCAAAAAAGTGTCGAGCCCGGCCACATGGTCCGAGTGCTCATGCGTCACAAGAATGCCCACACAGTCCATGACCGAAAGGCCCAACTTGCGCAGGGCCGTCAGGGTCGTGCGGCAGCTTTTGCCCATATCGACCAGCAGATATTCCCGCCCGCACTGCACAAGGCCGCAGTTCCCGGACGACCCCGAATACAGAGTGGTAAAAAATGCCATAGTTTCCTTCTCTTTCCTGTTTACATCCCATAAAAAGTGGGCCGCCAGTTGGCGGCCCACCGGCCTGTTTTTTTACATTGCGCGGGTCATGGCGTTGGCCGGTGCCTCGACGCGGCGGATATCCGCGCCAAGGACCTGCAGCTTCTCCACGATATTTTCATAGCCGCGCTCAATGTGGATCGTTTCGTCGATCTCACTGACGCCGTCGGCCGCCAGGGCGGCCATCACCATTGCAGCGCCGGCACGAAGGTCCGTCGCGCGCAGCGGCGCCGGGCGCAACGCCTTGACGCCCTCAATGACCGCGACCTGGCCGTCTACCCGAATGTTGGCCCCCATGTGGACCAGTTCATCCACATAGCGGAAGCGGTTCTCCCAGATGCCTTCGGTGACGATGGAAGTTCCCTGCGCCAGCGTCAGCAGCGCCGTCATCAGCGGCTGCATATCCGTGGGGAAGCCGGGATGCGGCATCGTCTTGACCTTCAGCGGACGCAGCGGCCCCGTCCGGGTAATGCGCAGCGCGTCATCGTATTCCTGAATGGTGCAACCCGCCGCGCGCAGTTTGGCGGTGATCGGTTCCAGATGTTTGGGGATCACGTTGTGGAGCGTGACATCGCCCTTCGTGATCGCTGCGCCCACCATATAGCTGCCCGCTTCGATCTGGTCGGGGATGATGGAATAGTTGCACCCATGCATGGACTCGACACCATGGATCTTGATGACATCAGTGCCCGCGCCGTGCACATCGGCGCCCATCATATTCAGGAAGTTGGCAAGATCGACGATGTGCGGTTCGCGCGCCACGTTTTCAAGCACCGTCGTCCCCTTTGCCAGCACGGCGGCCAGCATGGCGTTCATCGTGGCGCCCACCGATACCGTGTCAAAGAACACATGGGCGCCGGTCAGCTCGTCCGCGCGGACATGGATCTGGCCGTACTCAACGGAATCCTCCGCACCGAAAGCCGTGAACGCCTTCAAATGCTGGTCGATCGGGCGCGGGCCCAGGTTGCAGCCGCCCGGCATGGCGACCTGCCCGGAACCAAACCGCCCCAGCAGCGCGCCCAGAAAATAGTAGCTGGCCCGCATCTGCCGGGAAAGTTCGTTGGAAACTTCCGTGCAGTCGATATGGGTCGTATCAATTTCGTATGTACTGCGGCTGACCATGCGGATCTCCGCCCCCAGTTCGCTCAGGATCTGGAGCGACGCCATCACGTCGCTGATGCAAGGCAGATTTTCAATCAGGCACTTACCGGCAGCTAAAATCGTTGCGGGCAGAATGGCCACCGCTGCATTCTTGGCACCGCCAATATTGACGTCGCCCTGAAGCGGCTTGCCCCCGCGGATCACAAATTTTTCCAAATAAAGCTCTCCCTTTGTGCGGCGGGCGGCGGGCTTACCGCCTTGAACTCCCACTCCATGCACTTTGCCTTATTATACACCATTCCGGCGCATTTGAAAAGCCTTCCACACATAAATGCGAAATTTCCGTGAAAATCCGGCACTATATGTTGTGGAAACGCCCCTTTCTGCGCGACGCTTACATGCCGGGGAACAGCGTATATGCACTGAACAGGGACCCGTTGTAGGTCATCTCGAAATGGCAGTGGTTGCCCGTCGAGTTGCCGGTGGACCCCACCTCGCCGATCTTCTGGCCCTGGGTCACGGCCTGCCCCTGTGCCACTACGATCCGGGACATATGCCCGTACAGTGTCGTGTAGCCGTTGCCGTGGTCAATCTCCACATAATTGCCGTAGGACCAGTGCCAACCGGCCGCCACGACCGTGCCGGAGTCCGACGCCAGAACCGGCACACCGTAAGGGGCGCAAATATCCGCGCCGCGGTGGCCGCTGCTCATCCAGCGGCTGACGTAGGTATACTGCGGCACCGGCCAGATAAAGCTGCCGGAACCGATCTGCGCCACCATGCCGCTCTTCAGGCGGGTGCCCGTGACGGTGATCTCGGTCACAGGCGCCTGGGTCACGTTGTAGGCGATGGCCTGGCGGTCCGTCACCACGCCGTCGATCATCGTGACCTCATAGGTCACGTCCTCAGAACCGTCCTGACCTTCCTGCAGGGTGACGACCTTGCCGAAGTCATATTCCGACGATTCGGAGTTCTGGGTATCGAAGGGGATCGCCACAGTTTCCGTTTCCTGCCGGACCACCTTGACCTTCAGCAGTTCCGGCGACGACGCGCCGGTGATCAGTTCGGTGCCCTCCGGGACTTCCTGATCCAGCGTCAGCAGTTCGGGGTTCATCTGCGCCAGGGAGTCAAAGCTCACGCCCGTGGCGTCCACGATGCTCTGGACGGTATCGCCTTCCACCGCCGTGTAGGTCTTGATGCCGGAACCCTCGTTCAGCGCCGCGATGATCTCGTCATACGAACTGATGGACTCGTTCAGGAACACACCATCCACCAGCCGGATCTCGTGGGCGAACGCAGTGTAAACAGAGGGGTCTGCCGCGTTCTCGTAGGGGGCCTTGACGCTCTCCAGATAGGTGCGCAGGTGGTCGCCCTGCGTCGTGACGAACCTGAGTTCGCCGTCCACATAGACGGCGGTCCCGTTCACGATCTCGTTGCTGGCCGTGCGCAGGATGGCGTTGGCGATCTCGCTCTCGGTCATTGTCTGCCGGGAGACCGCCAGCGTATAGGTAGGCGAAACCTCCCACTGGGTATCCGGCACCGGCGTCCCGCTTTCCTGCAGCATATCCTTCGCCGTGTTGATACGCGACTCCACATCCTCGCGGGCATTTTCAAAGACCTGTTCGTTGGCCACATAGCCGACCGTTTCGCCGTTGACCTGCACGTTGAGCACAAAGTGAACGTCCAGGCCGTTATGTACGATCACCACCAGCGCAACGGCCGCCACCACCGGCAGCACATAGGTGACCGCGTTCCAGGCCACCGGGAAGTACTTTTTGATGCCGCTGCGCAGGTATTGCCGCTTCGCCTTGCGGAGCTGACTGGCGTCCTCCACTTCGATCTGCTCTTGCAGCTGGTGGATGTGGCGCGCACCCGAAGCGATGCGCTTGAACGGCTTGGTCAGGTCCTCGACCAGGGTCAGAAGCCCCTGCACAAAGGGGCGGATAATGAGGATCAGCAGATTCCCCAGCGTAGCCGCCAGCGCATGGGCCACCACACGCACCTTGCGCCAGGCGCAGACCATGCCGTACTCGACCCAAAAGCCGACCAGATACAGGAAATCACCGATCAGCGAATTATAGGGGACTCTTTCCCAAAGTTCTGCCGCACGGCCGCGGCGGCCCGCCCGCTTGTTCTTCGGGCGCTTCTGGGGCGCCTGCTGGGCCGGGTCCTTTTCCGTTTTTGTCTTTTTATCCGTCTGGGTAGAATTCAAAGTAAGGGGTCTCCTTTCCGCGTCATAACGTGGTAAAGACAGGGAACTCTCGCGTCCCTGCTGCGGGCGTCCGTCACAGTTCCGGCTGCCAGCCTTCCAGCAGGCCTTCTTCCTGCGCCAGCGTGCGCATATCCTGCGGCAGATCGCTGACGATCCGGTGCGGCGCCCCGGTATAGGGGTGGACAAAGCGGATCACCGCGCAGTGCAGCGCGTGACGGCCGATGCGGTCCGCCGTGCCGCCGTACAGGGTGTCCCCCGCCAGCGGATGCCCGATGTGCGCCATGTGTACCCGGATCTGATGGGTTCGGCCCGTGCAGGGCGTGCAGGCCGCCAGACTGAACCGCGGACCGGCCGCAAGGATCTGATATTCTGTACGGCTGTATTTGCCCTGCGGTGTGACACAGCGGCCGATGATCGAATCCCCGCACCGCCCGATGGGCGCTTCCACACAGCCGGGACCCAAAGGCATTGTCCCCTGTACAATGGCAAGGTAGCACTTCTGCACATGGCTGGCCAGTCGGGGCGCGGCGAACGCGTTCTGCGCACACAGCACCAGCCCGCTGGTGTTCTTGTCGATCCGGTTGACCGGGCGGAACACGCCGGTCTTTCCCTGCTGCTGCAGATGGTAGATCCAACCGTTGGCAAGGGTATGGTCCGGGTAATTGAGCGTGGGATGCACCGCCAGCCCCGCGGGCTTGTCCGGCACAGCGACGAACGCATCCTCGTAGACAATCTTCAAAGGGATCGGCTGGGGCACGACGCTGGTAGGCGGTTCCGGCGGCAGTTCAAACGTGATGGTCTGCCCCGCGCGGACCGGCTGGTCCGTATGGATCGCGGCGCCGTCGGCAAAAAAGCCTTTGCCTTCATGTTTGACCGATTTGATGAAACCGGCCGTCAGGTCACAGCCGCGCAGGAAAACGCCCAGGCGGCGGCCATCGGCTTCCGGCGGGACATGATAACAAAGTTCCACCGCCAGGCCCCCTTTACGCACACCTATACATTTGCATTATAGCACAAAGCACAGGTGGATGCAAACCCAATGTTTGCCACAAACAGAAAACGGCACATCCCGCCGCAACGCGGCGGATGTGCCGTACCTGTTTTGAGAAACGACTGGACCGTAAGCCGGGTTCTGTATCAAACGACGATCTATCTTGGCCCTGCGTCGCCGCAGGGCTCATGCCATCACCGGGACGCGCGAGGCTCCGCATATGTCCCATACGGATGTTGCTTCAGACAGGGTTTACATAGCCGCAAAGTCGCCAGTGCGCTGGTGAGCTCTTACCTCGCCTTTCCATCCTTACCGCGCAAAGCGCGGCGGTTTCTTTCTGTTGCACTATCCCTGGGGTCACCCCCGGCTGCCGTTAGCAGTTGTCATGCCTCTGTGAAGCCCGGACTTTCCTCAGGCAGTTCTTGCGAACTGTCCCGCCGCCGTATGTTCCACTCGTTTTCAATTCAGTATACCATAAAACACGCCCGCTTGGCAAGTGTCAGAGCAAAAGCCGCAAAATCAGGATCGCCGTGACCCCCGGCACACCCAGCACCGCCGCCGTGAACCCGGTAAAACGGTTAAGGGGCAGCGCGATGCCCGTGACCGGTTCGAGCACTGCCAGGAGTGCCAGCGCCCCCAGACCGCACACTGCACCGGCGAGCAGCGCCCGGACCGGGTGCTGCTGGTGCGCCGCGCACCGCCCGATCACCAGCAGGCAGACACCGGCCGCCGCCAGACCCCACCATTCCGTCATGGATCATCCCCTCCCGATGAGCGCAGCATACGCAGCAAAGCACGGCAGCGGCACATCAGGGCCGCGTGCTGGTAGGTAAGCTGCTCGATATAGCATGGATCCTGCGCTTCTTTGAACGCAGTCTCGTTGGCCTGCAACGCCTGCATGGCACCGCGCAGTTCCGCCTGCAGCGCCCGGCGTTCCCGTTCCTGATGGCTCACTCGCTTGCGCACAGCATTCTCCCCCATCTTACAGCAAAATACAGATCAGACCGTCGCAGCCTTCGTTGATGATGCGTTCCAAAGTAAGCTGCAGGCGGTTGCGCGCTTCCTGCGGCATGTGCAGCAGCTTGGCCTGCACCCCCTCGCTCACCAGCTCGTTGAGGCTCTTGCCGAAAATATTGGTGCTCCACAGTTTGCCGGGGTCGGTCTCGAAATCCGCCAACAGGCTGCGGATCAGTTCCTCGCCCTGCTGTTCGCTGCCCACAGTGGGCGAAAGTTCGGTGTGGATGTTGGCGCGCATGATATGCAGGCTGGGCGCACTGGCCGAAAGCCGCACGCCATACTGCCCGCCCTGCTTGACGATCTCCGGCTCTTCCAGTTTCAGTTCGTCGATGCCGGGCATGACGATGCCGTAGCCGGTGGCTTCGACCTGATCCAGCGCCGACTTGATCTTATCATAGGCGCGCTTGGCACGCGCAAGGCTCACCACACAGGGCAGCAGGCTTGCTTCGTCCACGATCTCAAGCCCCGTCTGCTCGCCCAGGATGCGGTAGAAAATATCCGGCACCATCGTGGCGGATATGCGGACCGTGCCGGTGGCCAGGTCCATCCCGGTCAGGGACGCGCCCGCGATATATTCGCAGTCAAGCTGCGGGCGCTTGCCCGCCACGTCGGCCATACGGCTGACCTGCCCGGCATACGCCAGCATGGCGGTATATACGGCGCTCTGCAGCCAGTGGCCGGGTTCCAACATCGTCACCCAGTTGGGCATATAGACCGCGATCTCCTGAATAGGAAATTCATACAGCAGTTTTTGCAGCAGCCGGTCTGCGGTCTCGGCGGTCATCGTCAGGCAGTTGACGGGAAAGACCGCATGGTTGTACCTTTCCTCCAACTCACCGGCAAGCTGCCGGGCTTCGTCGGAATCCGGGTCGGCGCAGTTGAGCAGGATGATATACGGCTTGCCGATGGCGTCCAGTTCTTCCACGATGCGGCGTTCCGCTTCACAGTAACCCTGGCGCGGCAGGTCGGCCACCGAACCGTCGGTCGTAACGACGATGCCGACCGTGGCGTGCTCCTGGATGACCTTGCGCGTTCCTGTTTCCGCCGCCAGGTCAAAGGGGACCTCGTGGTCGAACCAGGGGCTTTTGACTAGGCGCGGCGCGTTGTCCTCCTCGTGGCCGAGCGCGCCGTCCACCATATAGCCCACGCAGTCGATCAGCCGCGCGCGGAAACTGCCCCCGCCGGACAGTTCGATGTTCACCGCCTTTTCGGGGATGAACTTGGGCTCGGTGGTCATGATGGTACGCCCGGCGGCCGACTGCGGCAGTTCATCGTTGGCACGCGCGCGGCAGGCTTCGTTTTGGATATGCGGCAGCAGCATCAGTTCCGAAAACCGCTTGATGAAGGTGCTTTTGCCGCTGCGCACAGGGCCTACCACGCCAAGATAAATGTCGCCGCCGGTGCGCTGCGCAATGTTCTGATAGATCTGTTCCCGGGTCATGTTCTTCCCTCCCTTACAGCGCCGCCGGAATCAGCAGGCAGGTGTTCTCTGTGGTGAGTTCCTGCGGCGCCACGCCGTCCGCTTCCAGATGGTTGGCCGCCGCCAGATCCCGGCAGCGCGCGTGGTAACGCTTGGCAATATCAAACACGCGCTCCCCCTGCCGGGCATAGTACAGGTGCAGCGCCGGGCCGTCGCTGCCGGCGGCGTATTCCTCGCCCAGTTCCACATCGCAGAGGGCTTCCCCGCATTCCGCCTGAAGCAGCAGCCCGGTACACTGGACCGTCAGTTCCACCCGCAGCCGCGCGCCGTTTTTGCTGCTGGAGACCCGTGTGACGCAGGCCCCCATGCAGGCGCAGGTATCCGCCGCGGTGCCCGTCCAATCCCCTTCCGGCTTCCAGGTAAAGGTTTTGTCGTAGCAGGTCAGTTCCCCGCGGGGATCGGCGCACAGGACATGGGCCGTTCCCTTGCCGGAAAGGCAGACGGTCTTTTCCCCGTCCCGCCCGGCGTCGGTGGGCACCGCCGCCCCCAACGTCACAAAGCAGCCCGCGACCGTCAGATCAGCGTCCGGCAGATCGTCCTCGATCACCACTTCCACCTGGCCGTTCAGTTCGGCGGCCGGGTGCAGCAGCTTGCAGGAGGTCTGCACCGTCTGGGTCTGGCACAGGGTGGAATAGGCGTCCGCCACGACCGTACAGCGCACTTCGTGCCACACTTCCACGTGCAGTTTCCAGGTCAGGGTCAGGTCGGCTTCCCCGGTGCCTTCCGCCGCCGACAGTGTGCAGGCGATCACCTCGCCCCAGGCGATGCAGCGGTCCTCCTCCGCTACGCCCGGCAGTTCCACCGTCTGCTGGACGGGGATCTCCGTCTGGCGCACGGTCAGCTTTTCTGTGCCCGCGGGCTGGTAGCAGATCTGGGCCTGCAGCGTGCCCTGGATGCCGGCCTGACCGGTCTGCAGAGCGGCGCTGCCCAGGGTAAAGGTGCCCGCAATATCCAGAACGGATTCTTCCTCCGCGTCCGGCAGCGGGAGTTCGGTCTCGGCCGTAAGGGTCTTTTCCTCCACCGCGATGCGGTGCATGCCCTGCAGTTCCCGCGTGCGCTGTTCGATGCCGCAGTCCGCCAGCGAGGTCAGCAGTTCACATTCCTTTGCGGCCAGTACTGCCCCAAACAAAATGTACGCGCCGCGCAGGTCGATGCGGTGCTCGCTGACGGCCCGGCAGTTGCAGTACTCTGTCTCGCCCCAGACCTGTGCGGGGCCTTCCATATAGTGGCCCGCCGGAAGCTCGACCGCTTTTTCAAAAGCAAATTTCTGTTCGGTGCGGTAGAGATGGCAGCCCGGTTCATCGCTCTGGTAATACACCGTGCAGCGCAGGTAGCCCTCGCTCTGCCAGCGCCCGCCTGTTATACGGTTTTGCAGCAGCACCGGCTCGATGCGGCACTTTACGATCTTGAATACCGCAGGCAGATAGTCCGGGATCAGGATCTCGGTCTCCACAGGGAGTTCCAGGCGGGTCTCCCATCGGCCCCCATAGGCCGCTATGGTGTCCTTGAACACCTTCAGTTCCATCTTTGATTGCCCCTTTCCGTCACGTGCTTGGTTGACTTTCTGGTGCATCTATATGCGGACGGGCAAAAAAATAATCCCTGCCGGGCGGCAGGGATCGCAGAAATATTTTCAGACCTTGAATGCTGTGCGAAGCAGCCAGCGCAGCGCGCGCGGGCATCGGACCACGACCACATGCATGCCGTACACCTCACTTTCTCCTTACTGGTGTACGCCATACTATGCAAAACGGCGGGCAGTGTGTCACCCATCCGCGCGGGTCAGGACCACAAGGCCGTGGCCGCTGCTGCACTGCAGGCGGGCCGCCGGCGCGGTGAATTCGTTGCTGGTGCCCAGCGGGTAATCCAGTTCCGTCAGGGTCGCGTTTTCAAGGGGGTAATACACGCCCTGTTCGACCACGCCGGTCATGGGCGCCCCCAGCGCAAACAGGGAAAGGTACTTCCATTCCCCGCGCGCCAATTCCAACGGCTGCCCCGGCAGCAGGTAGTGCATCTCGCTTTTGGCATCCGCCAGGATGGTGCGCACCCCGTGCAGCGCCAGATACAGTCCGGTAGAGATGTTGGCAAGCATATGTTCTACCCGGAACCCGCCCAGCGCGCCGAGCATCACGACTTCCTCAAAGCCGTGTTCCACCAGCCAGCGGGCGGCAAACTGCGTGTCGGTATCGTCCTTGACGTGGGGCAGCACGATGGTCTCGCGGTCCGTTTCCGGCTGCGGGGCGGAATCAAAGTCCCCCACGATCAGATCAGGCCGCACGCCAAGGACGGCGGCATTGCGGTAGCCCGCGTCGCACGCCACGATAAAATCCCCCGGCTGCAGGTAGGACGCCATCTCGCCGCTTACCGGCACAGCCGAAAGCAGCACCGCGCGGCGGCTCACTTTTCCCACGCTTTCCGGGCGCTGGCCTCTTCATACATCGTCAGGTAACTGGCATACCGGGTCCGGCTGATCGCGCCCTGTTCCACCGCTTCCCGCACGGCGCAGCCCAATTCGCTGCGGTGGGAACAGCCGGTGAACCGGCACTGCGGGATATAGGGGGCAAATTCCGGGAAAGTCGTTTCCAGTTTTTCCTTGGGGATACGGCAGAGCTTCTGCGCTTCCAGACTGGCAAAGCCCGGCGTGTCGGCCAGACGGCCGCCGCAGATCTCGAAGATCTCCACTTCGCGGGTCGTATGGCGTCCACGGCCCAGCTTTTGGCTGATCTGGCCGGTCTCCCGTTTCAGTTCGGGCGCCAGCGTGTTCAGCAGCGTGGATTTGCCCACGCCGGAGTTGCCGCAGAACGCGCACAGGTTCCCCGCAATATAGCGGCGGATCGCGTCCAGGCCCTCGCCGGTGGGGTAATGCAGTTGGATCAGCGGCACGCCGCTTTGCGCGTAAGCCTGCTGAAGCTGGTCGGCGGCGGCAAGGTCCGCCTTGGTCACGACCAGCACCGGCTGTACATCCTGATAGACTGCCGCCGCGGCCAACTGGTCCAGCACCAGTGTACTGGGGACCGGCTGCGTCGTGCTGGCGACGATGAACAGCACGTCCAGGTTCGCCACCGGCGGCCGCACAAAGACGTTCTTGCGCGGCAGGATCTCCTCGATCACCGTGCGGTCCTCCGACAGGCGGACATAGTCGCCGGCCACCGGGGTGATCCCCCGTTTGCGGAAGATCCCGCGGGCCTTACATTCCACAATGCCGTCCGGGGTGCGGACGTAGTAAAAGCCGCCGATCCCCTTGGTGATATAGCACATCGTTTCGCTCATATCAGATCGGGTTGCCTTCCGCGTCGCAGCGCTGGCCATTCTCGTTCCACATGCTGCCGTCCGTCATCTGGTGGATCTGATGGCTGCCGTCGCTGTTCCACCACCAGCTTTCGGGCACGGTGACGGTGCCGTCCGGGTTCTGCTGGACTTCCGGCGGCGGCGTTTCAGCCGGCGTTTCGGGCACGCCGGTGGATACCACCAACGTGATCACCGTGCCGACGCGCGCCTCCGTTCCCGGTTCCGGGCTCTGGTTCAGAACGGTGCCCGCCGGCTCCGAACTGGGCTGCTCCACCACACGGATCGAGAAGTTCAGGCCGCGCACATCATCGCGCGCGTCGTCGATCAGCTTGCCTTTCATCGTGGGCACCTTATTGGTGGTACTCACAACGCCGCGGCTGATATACAGGATCACCGTAGAACCGCCTTCGACCGTTTCACCGGCTGCCGGGCTGCTGTAGATCACAGCGCCGTTGGCGACCGTTTCATCCTGCATGGGCTTCTGCATCACGTTCAGGCCCATATCCTTCAACGTCTGTTCGGCGTCCGCCGCCACCATGTTTTTGGTTTCGGGGACCGTCACATACTGGGTGCCCAGGCTCACGGTCAGGGTGATCTTCTGCCCTTCCTTCACAGTACGGTCCGCCTTGGGGTTTTGGCGGATGATCGTGCCCTCCGGGTAGCTGGAATTGTATTCCTCCACCAACTGCAGGTTCAACAGATCGTTGTACTCCGAAGCGCGGTATTCGTCGATGGTCTGGCCCACAAAGTTGATGAGGGTGACGTCGTCCCGGTTGGAGAACAGCAGGTTGCTGGAATTGGTAAAGATCAGGTAGACCAGAATAAGCGCGCCGATCACAAAAGCGACGGCCATGCCGAAGAAGATGGGCAGTACGGAGAAGGGCTTCTTCTCCGCCGCCGCGGCAGCCCTGCGGCCTTTGCCGCGGCCGGGGTTGGACGTGCCGGCGCGGCGCGCCCCGCCGGTGCGGATGTTGCTGCCCTTCGCGCCGGGTTTTGCGTTGTTCACAACGCGGTTGATGTTTTTCTGTGGATTATCCTGCATATTTCTGTACTCATATTCAAAGCGGATCGAAGGATTGTGTTTGAATTCCTCAATCGCTTCCAGCATTTCCCGGGCGCTCTGGTAGCGTTTTTCGGGTTCCTTTTCCATGGCTTTTTCGGTGATCTGGCAAAGCCCCTGCGGCACGTTCGGCGCCACCTGGGAAAGCGGCTTGGCCTTGTCCGAGATCTGCATGATCGCAATGGACACCGCCCCGTCGCCGTCGAACGGCAGCTTGCCGGAGAGCATCTCATACAGCATCACGCCAACCGAATAAATATCGGTGCGCGCGTCGGTCTTATCGCCCTTGGCCTGTTCCGGGCTGATGTAATGCACCGAGCCGATGGCCTTGTCGCTGACGGTCTGGCTCTGCGCACGGGAGAAGCGCGCGATGCCGAAGTCCATCATCTTGATGGAACCGTCCGCCAGCAGCATGATGTTCTGCGGCTTCACGTCCCGGTGGATGATGCCCTTGGAATGGGCGTGCTGCAGCGCGCGCAGCACCTGGGTGGCAAAGTGCACGGTCTCCTTCCAGGTCAGGGCGCCGCCGCGCTGCTTGAGGTATTCCTTCAGCGTGATGCCGTCCACATATTCCATGACGATATACTGCAGGCGGTCCGTTACCGACACATCGTACACCTTGACGATGTTGGGATGGTCCAGGATCGAGATCGCCTTGGACTCGTTCTTGAAACGGCGGACCAGTTCCTCGTTATCCAGAAATTCCTCTTTCAGTACCTTGACGGCGATCGCATTGCCGGTCTTTTCATCCACGCCGCGGTACACGTTGGCCATACCGCCGACGCCGACCAGGCCCTGGATCAAGTATCGGCCATCCAGCCGCCTTCCAATCAGATTATCCATTGTTGACCTCCGTTATTTCCACGCCCATAAGCAAAACCGTGATATTGTCCTGGCCGCCCGCCTGCAGCGCGCGGTCCACAAGGATGCGGGTGGCATCAAAGAAAGGGACTTCCTGCAGGATGTGTGCGATCTCGCCGTCCGGCACCATATTGGTAAGCCCATCGGTACACAGCAGCAGGATGTCGCCCACCTCGACCTCGCACCGGTTATATTCCGGCACGATGTTGGCCGCCACGCCCAGCGCCCGTGTGATCAGGTTTTTCTGCGGGTGCAGTGTTGCCTGTTCCCGCGTGATCTGGCCGCTGTCCACCAACTGCTGCACCATGGAATGGTCCCGCGTGATCTGGCGCATGCTGCCTTCATGGTAAAGGTAAGCGCGGGAATCCCCGGCGTGTACGATGTGGGCGTAACCGTCCCCCACATAGGCGCAGACACCTGTGGTCCCCATGCCCAGCATTTCCGGGTCGGAAGTGGCTTTATCGTACACGGCGCGGTTCGTCACATCGAACCCGCGCATGAGAAAGCTCTTCTCCCCGCCCGGCTGCAGTTGGCGGATCTGGCGGGCAAAGTATTTCTGCATGGTGTCGGTGGCGATCCGGGCCGCCATACGGCCCCCGTTGACGCCGCCCATACCGTCGCAGACGATGCCCCAGGCCGTGCCGCCCGCCATCTGCTGCGCACAGTAATTATCCTGGTTTTCCTGGCGGCAGCTACCGATGTCCGTGATCGCAGCGATCTTCATTCAGGATGTTCCTTTCGTTGGTTTACTCATTCTCCCGGCGCAGGGGCCCTGCCCCGCCACATCAGGTCGCTGCCTGTGCATCCTCGCGCCGCAACTGGCCGCAGGCCGCGCTGATGTCCGTTCCCAGACGGCGGCGCACGGTGGCGTTGACGCCAAGGCGTTCCAGTTCATGCTGGAACCGGCGCACGTTGGCTTCATCCGTAGCCGAGTACGGGCTGCCGTCCACCGGGTTGATGGGGATCAGGTTGACGTGCGCACCCATACCTTCGATCAGGTGGGCCAGCTTTTGGGCCATGGCGGAACTGTCGTTCACGCCGCGCACCATCGAATACTCAAAGCTGATCCGCCGCCCCGTTTCTTTTTGATAACGGCGGCAGGCCGGGATCAGTTCTTCCAGCGGGTAGGCGTCGTTGACGGGCATCATGCCCGAACGGGTGGCGTTGTCCGGCGCGTGCAGCGAAACCGAGAGCGTAAGCTGCAGGTGCCGTTTTGCCAGCGCGTCGATCTTGGGCACCAATCCGCAGGTGGAAAGGCTGATGTTGCGCATCCCGATGTTGACCCCTTCGGGGCAGGAGATGATCTCGAGGAAATCCATGACATTGTCAAAGTTGTGGAGCGGCTCCCCAATGCCCATGAGCACGATGTGGGATACCCTTTCCCCGGAATCTTTCTGTGCGGTATAAATTTCGGCCGCGATCTCGCCCGGCGTCAGGTCCCGCACACGGCCGGCCTGGGTGGAGGCGCAGAAGCGGCACCCCATCGCGCAGCCGACCTGGGTGGAAACGCAGACGGTATTGCCGTATTTATACCGCATCAGAACGGTCTCGATACAGTTGCCGTCCGCAAGCTGCAAAAGGTATTTGACGGTGCCGTCCTTGGACTGCTGCTTGCGGCGAATGGTCGGGACTGCGATGGTACACTGGTCCTGCAGCAGCGCCAGAAGCGTCTTGGGCTGGTCCGTCATTTGGGAAAAATCGGTCACCAGTTTTTGGTGCAGCCATTTGAAGATCTGCTTGGCGCGGAACTTCGGCTGACCCAGCCCGGTGATGTACGCCGTCAGCGAATCGAGCGTAAAGTCTGACAGGCAGATTTTTTCGGTGCCGCTCACGCAGGCCCCTCCTTCCCTTTTATAGTATAAGCCAAAATTATGTCAAAAGTTTTTCCAAAACGGCTACAAAAAATCCATCTGTGCCGGTTTTGTGCGGCAGCAGGAGCGTTCCATACGCCCCCGACGCCATGCCCGGCACGGTGACCGGCGGCGGAACAAGGCGGAAGCCGGGGTTCTCACGCAGGAACCACTGGACCTGGGCCTCGTTCTCCTGATAATTGACTGTACAGGTAGAATACACCAAACGGCCCGTTTCAGCAAGGGAATCCGCGCCATTTTGCAGAATTTTCCGCTGGACGGCGCACAAATTCTCTATTCCGTCCAAATCTTTATAGCGAATGTCCGGTTTTTTGGCCATGACGCCCAATCCGGAACAGGGCACATCGCACAGAACGCGGTCGAACTTTCCACATTCCGGACGCACCGTCGCGTCATGCCGGACCGCCCGCGCACAGGTCACGCCGCAGCGGGAAAACGCCTTTTCGATCAGCGCCACGCGCCCGGGGACTACTTCCCCGCTGACCAGTTCGCCGGTATTTTCCATCTGCTGCGCCAGCGTCAGGCTTTTTCCGCCCGGCGCCGCGCAGAGGTCCAGCACCCGCTGCCCCGGCTGCGCCTGCAGGCACAGCGCAGCGAACTGGCTTGCCAGCCCCTGCACATGGTAATCGCCCCGGGCGAACGCCGCGCCCGCTGCGGGGGAACCCTGAAAGTCCACCAGCAGCGCGTGGGGCCACGGCCCTGCGGAAACGGTATGCCCTTCCGCGCGCAATTCCTGCGCAAGCTGTTCGTCCGCAGTGCGCAGCGTGTTGACCCGGATGGCTGTGGCGGGGCGTTCCCGCAAAGCTGCCGCCAGCGCAAACGCTTCCGCCCCATACTGGGCGTACAAAAGCTGTGCCACCGGGCGGGAAAGGCAGTAGTAGACGGTCAGACGCTCCACCGGGTCATGGAAGTCGCTTTCCTGCACGGGGGCGGCGGCCGCGCGCCGCAGAACGGCGTTGACCATCCCCGCCGCGCTGGTCTTGCCCATTGCTTTGGTCAGGCGTACCGATTCATTGACGGCCGCCGGCAGCGGCACCTGCATATACCGCGCCTGGGCCAGTCCCGCCCGCAGGATCGCGCGCACCGGCGCGTCCAGCTTGCTGACCGGCTTTTTGCTGAACTGATCCAGCAGGTGATCCAGCAGCGGCAGATATTCCAGCACCGTGTAAAAGATCCGCGCCGCAAAGGCGGCGTCCCGCGCGGGCAGCGGCGGGGCACATTTTTTCAGTTCGGCGTCCAGCACCAGGTTGGCATACCCCGCCTGTTCCTGGTGCATCAGCGCCTTGACCGCCAGACGGCGCGCCGTCACAGGATATCCCCCGCTTTTAAGCGGCGGCCTGCGGCCCAGGCGGTGCCCGTCATCGGCTTGCCGCCTTCCGGCGTGACCGTCAGCAGTTCCACTGCGCCGTCCGCAGCCGCCACGGTCAGCGGTTTCAGCGCCAGCACGGTGCCGGGGGCCGCGCTGCCCGGATTCGGGGCCACACGGCATTCCTGTACCTTGATGCGTTTGCCGTCCTGCATGAACCACGCGACCGGCCACGGATTCATGCCGCGCACCCAGTTGTGGATGTGGGCCGCGTCCTCCGTGAAGGCAAAGCGCGCCATTTCCTTGTTGAGGGGCGGCGCCAGCGTAGCCTGGGAATCATCCTGCGGCGTGGGGGCAAGCTGCCCGGCCTGCAGTTTTTCCAGGGCGGCCACCAGCGTTTTGGCCCCCAGCGCACTCACACGGTCAAACAGTTGGCCGCTGGTCTCCTCAGGGTCGATATCGACCGGCTCGACCATCAGCACGTCCCCGGTGTCCAGCCCTTCGTCAAGCTGCATGATGGAAACGCCGGTCCGGGCGTCGCCGTTGAGCACCGCCCACTGGATGGGCGCCGAGCCGCGGTATTTGGGCAGCAGCGAAACGTGCAGGTTGATGCAGCCGTAGGGCGCTGCGTGCAGAAGCTGCGGCGGGATGATGCACCCGTAGGCCACCACCACGATGATCTCCGGCGCAAGGCCGCGAATGATCTCGTCCGAAGAACCGTCGCGCAGCGTGCGCGGCTGGTAAACGGGGATCCCGTGCTGTTCCGCCAGTTGTTTGACCGGCGGAGCCGTCAGGATCTGCTTGCGCCCCACCGGCTTATCCCGCCGCGTGAACACGGCGCAGATCTCATGCCCCGCACCAATCAGCGCGGCCAGGCTTTCCGCCGCAATGTCGGGGGTGCCCATGAACAAAATCCGCATAGATCAGTCCTCGTTTTCCTCCGGGTAGTCGTCCTCATAGAAATGGGTCGCCAGATCCATGATGGTGATGCCGTCCAGGTGGTTGTTCTCGTGCTGGATGCAGCGGGCCAGCATATCGTCCGCTTCCATCTCGAACCATTCCCCGTGGCGGTCCTGCGCCTTGACCTTTACGTGCTTGGAACGCGGGATCGCACCGTTATGTCCCGGGAAAGAAAGGCAGCCCTCATACAGTTCCACCTTTTCCTCGCTCAGTTCCAGAATTTCCGGGTTGACGAACTCGATGAACTTGTATTCGTAGTTTTCGGGTACTTCCTCCGGCATATCCCGCTCATCCAGGCAGATGAACAGGCGGCGCATCATGCCCACCTGCGGGCCTGCCAGCCCCAGACCGTTGGCGTCCAGCAGCGTTTCTTTCATATCGTCCAGCAGGATGCCCAGTTTCTCGTCGAACTTGGTCACGGGACGGCAGACTTTTTTCAGGATCGGATCGCCGTCCTGTACGATCGTGCGAAGTGCCATGGTTGTTTACCTCCATTGTATCATTACAACATTTTATCAAAATCGGCTGCGCCCTGTACGGCGCAGAAAAACTTGCTTATACGCGGGGCAGCGTGCCCCGCATTGGGCCCCGGGGACGGGTCACAGGTCGCCGTCCGAATTGAAGTCCAGCACCACCGAAGCCTTCTGGGGCAGCTTTTCTTTGGCGTAGGCGTCCAGTGTTTCCCGCAGCAGCGCGCGGAAAGCGGCGTCGTTGCGGCACTTGATCGTCAGTTTGTAGCGGTACTTGCCGCCCAGCATGGCGATGTTCATGGGCGCTGGCCCCAAAAGGCGCAGCGGCATCTGCGGACGCCGGGCGGCCTGTTCCGCCAGCAAGGTGCCGAAGCGGTGCGCCGCCAGCGCCACCGCGCCCTCCTGCGCGCCCACAAAGCCGATAATGCAGAAGGCGCAGAACGGCGGGTACAGCCCGAACTTGCGGAAAGAGATTTCCTCCCGGTAGAACGCTTCATAGTCCTGCGACGCCGCCAGTTGCAGCACCGGGTGCCCCGGCACCGTGGTCTGGATCAGCGCGCGTCCCGGCAGTTCCGCCCGGCCGCCGCGGCCAATGACCTGCGTTACCAGACTGAACACGTTCTCGTAAGCGCGGAACCCCTGCCCAAACAGCAGCGAGTCGATGCCCAGAACCCCCACCAGCGTGACTTTTTCAAAGTCCAGCCCCTTGGCGACCATCTGGGTGCCGAGCAGGATGTCATAGTCATGCCGACCAAACTCCGCCAGCATCTTTTCATGGGCGTTTTTCTGGCCGGTGGAATCCTGATCCATGCGCAGCACCCGCGCCCCGGGCAGAAGCTCGGTCAGTTCCTCCTCCACGCGCTGGGTGCCGAATCCGCTGTAGCGGATCTTGCCGCCGCATTCCGGGCAGGCCGACGGCAGCGGATGCACCGTGTGCCCGCAGTGGTGGCACATCAAAGACTGCTGCGGCTTGTGGTAGACCAGCGGCACGCTGCAGTTCGGGCAGGTCAGCACATGGCCGCAGGTGGTACACATGCCCACCGTGTGGTAGCCGCGACGGTTCAGCAGCAGGATGCTCTGTTCCCCGTTTTCCAGATTTTTCTGGAGTTCCCGGGCCATGCGGGCGCTGACTTCCCGCGGGTTGCCCGCGGCCAGTTCGGCGCGCATATCAATGAAATCCACCGTAGGCAGCGGCCGTTCCCCGTAACGCTGTTTCAGCGTGACCAGCTTGTATTTGCCGCCCACAGCCGCATGGTAGGTTTCGGTGCGGGGCGTGGCCGAAGCAAAGACGAGCAGGGCGTTTTCGATCACAGCGCGTTTTTTGGCTACGTCATGGGCGTCATACCGGGGGGCGGATTCGCTCTGGTAGGTGTGCTCCTGTTCCTCGTCCAGAATGATAAGGCCCAGGTTTTGCAGCGGCGCAAAAACGGCGCTGCGGGTGCCCACCACAATGTCCGCGTTGCCCTGCTGGATCATCCGCCATTGGAGCAGGCGCTCGGTGTTGTTCAGCGCCGAGTGCTGCACCGCCAGACGGCTGCCGAAAGTGGATTTCAAACGGCGGATCATCTGGGGCGTCAGGCTGATCTCCGGCACCAGCACCAGCGCCTTGCGCCCCAATGCCAGCGTCCGCTCGATCAGTTTGAGGAACACCATTGTTTTGCCGCTGCCCGTGACCCCGTGCAGCAGCGCCGCGTGCGGCCGGTCGTCCTCCAGGTCCGGCAGCAAGGCTTCCAGCGCCCGCTGCTGTTCCGCCGCCAGTGTGATCGGCTGCGGGTCAAAGAGGATCGACGCAAAAAGGTCCAGCACCCGGTCCTGCCGCCCTTCCTGCAAGATGCCCTTGCGGCACAGGGTGTCAAGCGTAGGTTTGGAAACGCCCCGTTCTTCCAGCTGCCGCCCGGTCAGGGGGCCGTTTTGCAGTGCTTCCACGGCTTCAAGCTGGCGGCGGCCCGGCTTGGGCTTTTCCGGCAGTTGCCCGACGAGCGTATACGTCCGCTCGGTGGTGCGGTTCAGGCGGTTCTGCATCACTGGGCGGCCGTCCACCACCGCGGGGCGGTACTGCGCCCCATAAGGGATCACCGCGCGCACAGCCTCAAACCAGGTGCAGAACGTCCGTTCCTTGAGAAAACGGACCAGTTCCATCAGGTCCGGCGTCAGCCGCGCCTGTTCGGGGGCGGCGTCCCACAGCGTTTTCAGGCGGGTGGTGTCCTCCCCCGGTTCTTCTTCCCGCACATCCAGAACGACCGCCATCCGGGGCTTGTCGCCCCGGCCAAACGGCACCAAAACAAGGCTGCCGGGCCAGATGCGGTCCTGCAATTCCTGCGGGACCCGGTAGGAATATCGCTTATCAAAGTGAATGGTCGCATTATCGACTGCGGCCTGTGCGATCATTTGGGTCATTCGTCCTTCCCGTGTTTGAGCCGGAACTGGATGATGGAATACAGGCTGTCGGCGCAGGATTCCACCTGCACGTTGACCACATGTTCATCGTAGTCCACCGAGTTGGCGATCTCGGTCTCGGCGCGTTTCAACCGGCGCTGGATCGTTTCCTCGGTCTCGGTGCCGCGGTTGCGCAGGCGGCGTTCCAGTTCCTCCATGTCCGGCGGCAGAACAAAGATCGTCGTGGCGCCGGGGTACATCCGCTTGATGTTGCCCGCGCCCTCCACCTCGATCACAAGGATGACCGGGATGCCCAGCGCCATGCGGCTTTCGATCTCGCTGCGCAGCGTGCCGTAGTAGTTGCCGCAGTACTGGGTGTGCTCCACGATCTGATCTTCGGCCAGGTGCTTCTCAAAGTCTGCCGTCGTCATAAAGTGGTAATTGATGCCGTCCTTCTCGCCTTCGCGGGGCTGACGGGTGGTCGCCGAGACCGTGTGCTGGATCTCCGGGTGTTTTTTCAGCAGATTGGCCACCACGGTGTCCTTACCCGTGCCGGAAGGTCCCGACACCACAAACAAATATTTTTCGCCTTTCATGATTTCCGCCCCTTCTTTATACTTCCTTTTCTTCCTGGGTGAACCGCCCCGTTACGCTGTCCAGCGGGATGCCGGACAAAATCACATGGTCGGAGTCCATGATCAGGACCGCCTGTGTCCGCCGCCCGTAGGAAGCGTCAATCAGTGCGCCCTTCTCCCGCGCGTCCTGGATCAGACGTTTGATGGGCGCAGAATCCGGGCTGATAATGCCGATCACGCGGTCCGCGTTCACCATATTGCCGAAGCCGATGTTGATGAGTTTCATGACCGTGCCTCACTCGATGTTCTGGATCTGTTCGCGGATCTTTTCGATCTCGGACTTGAGATCCACCACCAGGCGCGTGATCGCCACATCCTGGCATTTGGAACCGATGGTATTGGATTCCCGGTTCAACTCCTGCGTCAGGAAGTCCAGCTTCCGGCCGATCGGCTCGTCCATCTCCAGAATATCCCGGTACTGGGCCACATGGCTGTGCAGGCGGACGGTCTCCTCGTCGATGGCGGTCTTGTCCGCAAAGATCGCGGCCTCGGTCACCAGACGCCCTTCGTCGATGTTGCGGTCCCCCAGCAATTCCTGCAGGCGGGCATAGAGTTTTTCGCTGTAAGCCTGGACCCGGCCCGCGCTGTTCTGCTCGATCTGGGCTACCAGCGCCTCGACGGTCTCCAGCCGGTTCGACACATCCGCTTTGAGTTTGGCGCCCTCCTGCGCACGCATGGACACAAAAGCATCCAGCGCCTGCTGCGCCACCGCCTGCACATCCTCCCATAGTTCCGCCTCGTTGGTCGGGGCTGCGGTCTGGGTCAGCACGTCCGGGAACCGGGCCAGCATACCGGCCGTCACATCGTTTTTCAGTTCCAGACGTTCGGCCAATTCCTGGAGCGCCGTATGGTACCCCTGCGCCAGCGGCCAGTTGACCGTGACAACGGTATCCGCCGCCGTGACAGCCTGCACCGAAAGATTCAGTTCCACCTTGCCGCGGCTGACCCGGGCGGCGACCAACTGCTTGAGCTTATCCTCCATGAACATGCAGGAACGCGGCAGCCGGGAAGAATACTCAAAGAAGCGCGAATTGACGCTGCGCAGTTCCACCTTGATGTCGCGCCCGTGCAGCAGGGCCCCGGCACGGCCGTAGCCCGTCATGCTTAAAACCATATCCTACACCTCACACCTTTTCTCCACAGCAAAACATATATTGTATATTGTACTATTTTTACGGGCCGGATGCAAGAAAAACGGCCGTCTTTCTTCGATTTCCAGTACGATTTTACCATACAGACACAAAAAAGCCGCCCCCGCGGGCAGCGGGGGCGGTCAGAATGGATCAAACCGGGTGGGATTTCTTCTCGTAATCGGCATGCAGCGCATCCACGCCCTGCAGGCGGGCATTGCGCTTTTCAAAGAACTTGGGCGCGACCTGCGGGAACATGGCGTAGGTCAGCACGTCCTCTTCCTGGATGGCATACTTGGAAGCCTCGGCGCGCAGCTTGTCCATTTCGGGTTCCAGCGTATCGGCAAAGCGGCAGGTGATGGGTTTCTCGCCCTTGAGGATAAAGTCGCTGAATTCCTTCTTGATGGGGGCGGGGGTCTTGCCGTAATCGCCATGGACCAGACCCTTGAACTCCTTCGTGACCATCTTGTAGCGTTCGCCCATGATCACGTTAAAGACCGCCTGCGTACCGACGATCTGGCTGGTGGGGGTGACCAGCGGCGGGTAACCGGCGTCCTCACGCACACGCGGGATCTCGGCCAGAACATCGTCCAGCTTGTCTTCCTTGCCGGCGTCCTTGAGCTGTTTGAGCATGTTGGAGAACATGCCGCCCGGCACCTGGTACAGCAGCGTGTTGGCGTCGACGCCCAGGGACTTGGGGCTGATCTGGCCGTTGGCGATGTACTTTTCGCGCAGCTTGGCGAAGTAGGCACGCACAACATTGAGCTGGTTGAGGTCAAGGCCCGTATCGTAGTCCGTCCCCTGCAACGCGGCGACCAGACTTTCGGTCGGCATATGGGAAGTGCCCAGCGCCAGCGGGCTCATGGAAGTATCCACGATGTCGGCGCCAGCCTCGATGCCCTTCAGGATGGACATGGAAGCCAGACCGGCGGTGTAATGGCTGTGGATGTCCACCGGGATCTTGACGGTGGATTTCAGTTCCTTGACCAGATCATAGCAGGTATAGGGCTTGAGCAGGCCCGCCATGTCCTTGATGCAGATGGAATCCGCGCCCATTTCTTCCAGCGTTTTGGCGTACTGGGCGAAGTATTCGTTGTTATGCACCGGGCTCAGGGTATAGCTGATGCAGGCCTGCACATGCGCGCCCTCTTTGTTGGCGGCCTTGATGGCCGTCTGCAGGTTGCGCGGATCGTTCAGCGCGTCGAAAATACGGATCACGTCGATGCCGTTGGCGACGGACTTCTGGACGAAGTACTCCACCGCGTCGTCGGCGTAGGGGCGGTAGCCCAGCATGTTCTGGCCGCGGAACAACATCTGCAGCTTCTGGTGGGGCAGTTCTTTGCGCAGGATGCGCAGACGCTCCCACGGGTCTTCATCCAGGAAACGGATGCAGGAGTCAAACGTGGCGCCGCCCCAGCATTCCACCGAAAAATACGGGACCTTGTCCATCTCCGGCAGGATGGGACGCATCTCATCCATCGTCATGCGGGTTGCGAGCAGCGACTGGTGCGCGTCACGCAGAACGACCTCGGTAATTTTGATCGGTTTCTTAGCCAATGTCATTCACCTCGCTTTTCGATCAGTTCATGGTGCACAGCAGCGCGCCGGAGTCCACCACGTCGCCCTTGCGGACGTCCACGCTGGCGATCGTGCCGTCCTGCGGGGCGCTGATCTCGTTCTCCATCTTCATTGCTTCCAGGATCAGCAGCGTGTCGCCGGCCTTGACGGAATCACCCGGCTTGACGCGCACATCCAGGATGTTGCCCGGCATCGGCGCGTTGACAGCCACAGAACCGGCCGTGCCGGCGGGCGCAGCAGGTGCGGCGGGGGCAGCGGCAGGAGCCGCAGCCGGGGCGGGAGCGGCAGCAGCGGGCGCAGCAGCCACGGGGGCGGCGGCAGTCCCGGTGCCTTCTTCCACCGTGACGTTGTAGGCGACACCATTGACAGTAACGATCAGGTTTTTCATAGGAATTTTCCTCCTTAAACAATCAAAGCATAAAAATCCCAGCCTGCGGGATAGAGGTTACAGCGTGATGTTGCCGTGCTTTTTAGCCAGACGCACCGCGCGCTTGCTTGCCAGCATATCCAGTGCCTGCGCCACCGCGCCGCGCACTGCCGCCGCATCGCAAACCGTATCAGCCGCGCCGTCGCGGGCCGCGGCTTCAGCGCCGCAGACCTCTTTGGCGTAAGCGGCCGCTTTCGCCTTGGTAGCTTCGGCGATATTGTCCGAAGCATAGATCTCGTCCTTGTACAGAACGCTCACTGCCGTTTCGGGAGCCAGCGGGGCGATGGTGCAGCCCTTGACCGCGATACGCCAATCAGCGCAGGCGCCGAACACCGTGTAGACGGGGCCGACCGCTTCACCGGCCAGCACCGCGATCTTCACCGTGGTGGCCTCGGCATAGACGCCCGCCATACGGGCCGCCTGACGGATGCCGCCCGCCTGGTCGTCCCCTTCACTCTTGACGAAGCCTTCGTTGTTCACGACCGTCACCACGGGGATGCTGTACGCATCGCACAGGCGGACAAAGCGGGCCGCCTTGGCGGTGCACTTGTGGCACAGCGCGTCCTTCCCGGTCGCAAGGATGCCGACAGTGCTGCCATTGATCGTGGCCAGCGCCGTGACGATATTCTTGCCGTAGCCGCTGTACAGTTCCACTGCGCTGCCGGTATCGGCCAGGGCTTCCACAGCGCCCTGAGCCGTGTACTTGGTCATGTTCAGGGGCTTGGCGGAAGGCTCAAAGTCAAACAGAGCCGGACCGGACAGATTGTTGGAGGGCAGCAGCGCCGCAACGGCCGCAGCCTTCTTGGCCGCCGCCACCGCATCCGCTACCGTCACGGCCGCCACGCCCGCTTTGGCCGCAAAGGCAGCCGAACCGGCGCCGCTCACGCTGTCCTGCGCGGTAAACGGCGCGTTGAGGAACAGTTCGGCGTCCTCCGCCATGATGCACAGGTCCGCCGCGGCCGCGTGGATGGCGCTGGTACCCGCGCAGGTGCCGGTGACTACCGCGATCTGCGGCACAACGCCGGAAACGCGCGCGATCTGCGCCGTCAGCGCCGAGGTGGCTTTGAGCAGTTCCAGACCGCCGTCCAGCTTGGCGCCCGAAGCGTTGTAGAACGTCACGACGGGCACGCCCGTCTGTGCCGCCATCTCCAGCACGTGGATCTTCCGCTCAATGTCCTGCACAGTGACAGGCTCGCCGTTCTCATACACAACGTAGGTGCTCTGCCCGTTGGCGCAGCCGTAAGCGGCGCTGACGGCACCCTCTGTGTACAACGGCATGGAAGTGCCGTCGTCAAAAAATGCTGCAAGGATCTCTGCCTTGCCAGGTTTGTTTGCTGCCATACAGTGACCTCCCAATGGTGTAAGACTGACTGTTTTTCATAAAAATGTTAATGAAAATGTGTCATTTGGCATAATTATACTACTTTGTGCAACTTTCTACAAGTATAAAGTTGTGGATTTTCTGTCAAATTCTTTCCGGCAGCGGTATTTTTTACCGTTTTTCTTCATTCCGGCGCAGCGGACCGGGGCGCGTGCCCGGCTGCTGTGCCCGCGCCGGCGTTGCGCGGGTGTTCTTTTGCGCCGCATTGCGCAGGGCGGTGATCTCGGATTTTTTCAGCTCCCGGTACTCGCCCGGCTGCAGCATGCCCAGTTTGACGGGGCCTTCGGCGCTACGTTTCAGCCGCGCCACCTGCAGCCCCACGGCCGAGCACATCCGCCGGATCTGGCGGTTGCGGCCCTCGTGCAGGGTGATCTCCAGCACAGTGCGGCCGGGTTCGTCCGATGCCACATGGATCACGCAGGGCTGCGTCCGAACGCCGTCGTCCAGTACCACGCCGGACGCCATTTTGACGATCTGTTCTTCTGTTGCGCGGGGATTGACCGTCACGCGGTACAGCTTGCCCACGCCGCCGGACGGATGGGTCAGCAGGTTGATGAACGCGCCGTCGTCGGTCATCAGCAGCAGACCTTCGCTGTCTTTATCCAGGCGGCCCACCGGGCGCAGCATGGCGGGCACGTCCGCCACCAGATCCATGACCGTTTTGCGGCCGCGGTCGTCGGAACGGGTCGTCAGGTATCCGCGGGGCTTGTTCAGCATGATATAGGTGTATTGGCGCTTGCGCACGATGCGGACGTTTTTGCCGTCGATGGACACTTTGTCATAGTCCGGGTCCATCTTGTCGCCCAGGCCCACCGGGTGCCCGTTCACTTTCACTTTCCCGGCTGCGATCAGGCGCTCCGCCTCGCGGCGGGAGCAGATGCCCTGATCGGCCAGCACTTTTTGAATCCGTTGTTCTGCCATGTGTACTCCTTATGTTTTACGCTTCCGGCTTTTCTTCCGCCGGTTTGTCCCGTTTCAGGCTGGCCGTGATCTTCTCCACCAGTTCGGGCAGGGCCGCGATGGCGTTATCCACCGCAGTCACCTTCTCGATCAACTGCACCGTGCGGACGTTCCCGCCCGAAATGACCAGGAACGCCACCGGCGTGACCGAGACCCCGGCGCCCGTGCCGCCGCCGAACATCGGCTTGTCCGACTTCGGCGCCACGTCGGAGCCGCCCGAAGCGAACCCGAACGTCACGCGGGACACCGGAATGATGGTGGTGGCGGCGTCCACATGGATGGGGTCCCCAATGATCGTGCTGGTATCCACCATTTCGCGGATCTTGTCGATGGTAACGCCCATCAGACCTTCAATAGGATGTTCTGCCATAGTAACTCCTCCCAAATTTATTGTATCAGACAGGTTATGGTTCTTTCTTAGGCTGCGGCTGCAGCAGCGGGTCCCTCCAGATGCGGTACAGCAGGTGGAGAAGCAGCGCCGCGCGCGCCGACATCGTAAAGCTGATCTCCCGTTCTTCCCGGCGCTGGCCAGTAAAATCCGGCTCCAGCCAGAGGCGGTCGCTTTGCAGCTGGATGACCTGCCGGACCAGCGTCAGCAATGTATTCAGCGCCGGCAGCGCCGCCCCGTAAACGATGGCGGTGCGGGCGGCGTCCTCGCAGGTCACCGTCCAGAACACATTCAAATGCTGTACCCGGACCTTAAAATGCGAATGGCGGTGCAGCCAGCGTATATGGCCCGCTATGCAGTTCAGCAAAGCGCGCGGGTCCTCCTCCGCCAGGGCCAGCATCCGCTCCATGCGCCCCGCGGCTGCCGCGGAGGCTTTGGGGGCGTCCGGCTCTTTGTCCGGCGGCTCTGGGCGTTTTGGCTCTGCCCGTGCGGGACCCGCAGGTTCCTTTCCGGCGGGCGGCTGCGCCTGCCGGGGCGGTGCCTGTGCAGACAGCGCAGACGAAACCGGCGGCGACTTTCCCGTTCCCGGTGCGGCAGACTGGCCGGGGAACGGCGGCGCCGGCGCCCCGGCATGGTACGACCACAGCGTGCGGCGCAGCGGGCCGCAAATTGCTGCGACCCGTACCCGGCCCCGCCGGTATTCCACGGAAAAGCCCAACGGCACAAACAGCGCCGCTATCAGCAGCAAAACGAGGACCGCCAGCAGGATCAGCACGACTTTCAGGATCGTGAATACTACAGGCATCGCCGCTCACTTCCATTCCAGTTGTTCGACCTGATCTTCATCGGACGGTTCCTCCCCCGCCGGTTCCTCCGCCACTTCGTCATGCAGCGGCGGGAGGTCCTGCAGGCTGCCCAGCCCAAAGACGCGCAGGAAAGTATCGGTCGTCTGGAACGCCACCGGCCGTCCGGGCAGGTCCAAACGTCCGGCTTCCTCGATCAGGCCCTTTTCCAGCAGTTTCGTCACGGTGGAGGACGAATCCACGCCGCGCACCTGTTCGATAAAACTGCGCGAGACCGGCTGGTTGTAGGCAATGACTGCCAGAACTTCCAGCGCCGCAGGCGAAAGCGGCGCGTTGCGGCGGGTGTCGAGGATGCGTTTCACCACTTCCCCATAATAGGGCCGCGTGGTCATCTGCCAGCGGTCCGGCTCGAACTGCAGGATGGCGAAGCCGCTTTCCTGCTCATCATAGCGCCGCTGCAAACCGCGCAGCAGTTCCTCGGTATCCGGGATGGAAAGGCGCAGCGCGTCCGCCAGGCGCTCGGTTTCCACCGGTTCCCCGTTGGCAAAAAGCATGGCTTCCAGCGCCCCGGTATATTGTGCTTTATTCACGGGCAGCGCCCTCCTTTCTTCTATGGTGGCTGCGGTCAAGGTTCAGGGTCCCGTTTTCCTCCACGCGGACCCTGCCCGCGCGAATCAGTTCCAGCAGCGCCAGAAAGGTCGCCACGTTGGTGCTGCGGCTTTCTTCCCGGCTGAACAGTTGGTGGATGCCGCGCAGGCTGCCCCGCAGCAGGCCGCGCAGCATATGGGACACACGGCTCGCCACCGAAACGAAAGGCGCCGTGACCAGCGGTTCAAAGCGGTCCTGCGTAGGCTTGCGTTTGCGCAGGCTGCGGCCCATCAGGCTGAACCACGCCTGTACCAACAGGTTTGGATCATGGCGGCGGGTATATTCAGCCGCGCCTACCAGCGGCATGGGTTCCCGCACGGCCGTGTACAGGTCCCGCGCGCGGCTGCCCAGACGGGCCGCCACTTCTTTGCAGGCGCTGTACTCAATCAGGCGGCCGGTCAGTTCGGCCTTCATGCGCTCGGCTTCCGGGCTGCGCGGCAGCAGCAGCGCGCTCTTCATCTGGACCAGATGGGCCGCCATATCAATAAATTCGCTGGAAACTTCCATGCGGCCCTGCTGCATCGTACTGATGGCCGCCGTGTACTGGTCAATCAGTTCCATGATGTTCACATCATAGAGGTTCATCTTATTCTTGCCGACCAGATAGAGCAGAAGGTCCAGCGGGCCTTCAAATTCTTCCAGTTTGAACGTCAGCGTTTCTTGCAAATTTACCCCCACATTATCATCTCTACAAAGCCGGTCCAATCCACCAGACAGTTCCACATGGCGTTGACCGCGATCGAAAGCGGGCGGTCCAGCAGCCCCATAAAGACAAGGAACAGCACCGCCAGCATGATATACCGCTCATACCGCATCGCCCGGAAATACAACTGCCGGGGCAGGAACAGCAGCGCGATCCGGCTGCCGTCAAACGGCGGGATCGGCAGCAGATTGAACACCGCCAGGCTCAGGTTCATCACGATCATATCGTACAGCAGCATTTCCAGTATGAGCAGCGGCTGAACGGCCTGGCCCGCCGTACTGTAAAACAGAACTTTGTACAGGATCATGGACACCCAGGCCAGCAAAAGGTTGGACAGCGGTCCCGCCGCAGCGGAGATCGCCATGCCCACCTTGGGATTTTTGTACTTCCACGGGTTGACCCCCACCGGTTTGGCCCAGCCGACGCCGCCCAGCAGCATGCACAGCGCGCCCAGCGGATCAAAATGGCGGATCGGATTCAAGGAAAGCCGCCCGGCGCGTTTGGCGGTATCGTCCCCCAGCCAGGAACTGACCAGCGCATGGGCCGCCTCGTGGAACGGGATGGCGATCAGCACGACCACCGCCCGCAGCAGATATTCCAGGACCTGATACGGCGACAACAAGCCGTTCAAAACAAGCACCACCCCATATGAATTTCATCTTATTATATCGTACAAGGGGGCGCAAAACAAGCCCCGGCGCGGCAACAGCGCGCCACTTTTGCCCGGATTTTGGGCGGACGCGCACTTTTACAAAAAAAAGTACAAGTTTTTTGTGCAAAGGGCTTGCAATTCCGGGAAATATTCGTTATAATAGTACAGCTATTGAAAAGGAGGTGCAAGCAATTATGGCCAAATGTTCTTGCTGTGGCAAAGGTGTCACGTTCGGTATCAAAGTTTCCCACTCTCATCGTCGGAGCAACCGTACCTGGAACCCCAATGTCAAGCGCGTGAAGGCGATCGTGGACGGTTCCCCGAAGTATATCTACGCCTGCACCCGCTGCCTGCGCTCTGGTAAAGTTACCCGTGCGGTCTGATTGGAAGGAAAAATTGCCGGTCACTTCGCGTGATCGGCATTTTCTCTTTTATACGGTATTTTTAAGGAGAACGCCATGCTGCCAAGCGACCCGTTTATTCTGTTCAGCTATGTAAATACCAAGCTGCGCGACCGCGACCCCAATCTGGACGTATTCTGCGAGGAAGAAGGCGTGGACAAAGCCGCCCTGTGCAAGACCCTGGCGGAAGTGGGTTACGAGTACAATCCCGCGCGCAACCAGTTTGTGTAAGTTTGTTTTGCGAGAGAGGAAGTAACGCCACTCCATGAATTTCATCTTTGTCAGTCCCCATTTCCCCAAGACCTACTGGAATTTCTGCGACCGTCTGTACCGCAATGGCGTCAATGTCCTGGGGATCGGGGACGCGCCTTTTGAGGAGATCCCGTCCGAACTCAAGCACTGCCTGACCGAGTATTACCGGGTGGGCGATTTGGGCAATTATGACGAGATGGTGCGTGCGGTCGGGTATTTCACCTTCCATTACGGGAAGATCGACTGGCTGGAATCCAACAACGAATACTGGCTGGAGATGGACGCCCAACTGCGCACCGACTTCAACATCACCACCGGCGCGCAGAATGATTTCATCGCGCGGATCAAGTTCAAAAGCAGGATGAAAGACAGCTATCGCGCCGCGGGGGTTCCCGTGGCGCGGTATCACATGGTGAGCACACTGGCCGCCGCGCGGGCTTTTATCCGCCAGGTCGGCTACCCGGTCATCGTCAAGCCGGACAACGGCTGCGGCGCGGAGGCGACCTACAAGCTCAAAAACGAAGCGGACCTGCGCGCATTCTATGCCGCGCCGCCCACGGTCCCCTATATTATGGAGGAATACATCAGCGGCAGCATCGTCAGTTTTGACGGTGTGGCGGATTCCCACTGCGTCCCGCTGTTCTGCACGTCCAACGTGTTCCCCACGCCGCTGCTGGACATCGTCAGTCAGGAAGGGGATCTCGCCTACTGGACGCAGAAACGCGTGCCGCCCCAACTCAAGGATGTAGGCTTTCGTACCATCAAAGCCTTTGGCGCCAAAAGCCGTTTCTTCCACTGCGAGTTCTTCCAACTGGACGCCGACAAGCCCGGTCTGGGCAAAAAGGGCGACTATGTGGCGCTGGAAGTCAATATGCGCCCGGCAGGCGGGTACACCCCCGATATGATCAACTACGCCAACTCGGTGGACTGTTACCAGATCTGGGCGGACATGGTCTGCTATGACGCGGTGCGGAACCTGGACCTGCACGGTCCCCGCTTCTTCTGTGTCTACGCTTCGCGGCGCGACTGCCACACCTACCGCCATTCCCACGAGGAGATCATGGCCCGTTACGGCACCCGCATGAAAATGTGCGACGTTCTGCCCCCGGCTCTGCGGCTGGACATGGGCGACCGTATGTACACGGTGAACCTGCGCACGGAAGCCGAGCGCGACGCCTTTATCCGCTTTGTGCAGGAACGTGCTTGATTTCCCCAAAAAACGATACAGCAAGGCCCCGGCACGGTGCAATTTGTGTTGCACCGCGCCGGGGCTTTTTGTTTGTTTTCACCGCCCGGTTCTCTTAGAAATAGCGCCGGACTTTTTTGCAGTATTGCTCATAGGACGCGCCAAACCGCTGCCGGCATTCCCTTTCTTCCGCCAGGATGATCCAATGGGCGGAGAACTGGAACACCGCGACCACGCAGAACAGCAGCGCAGACCGTGCCAGCACCGCGATCCCCATAAAATAGAGGAAATAGGCCACATACATCGGATTGCGGGAAAAGCGATAGACGCCGCCGGTGTTCAGTCCTGCGCCATCGGGACGCGAAAAGTGGATGATCGAAGCGGCCAGCAAAGCAAGCCCCGCGATGTAAAGCGCCGCGCCTGTACACAGCAAAACCGGCGGCCCGGCCGTGATCCGTACAAAGAGCGGATAGAGGATCAGGAACGCCGTGCAGACCTGGTAGACCCAATATGCTGTTACTTCGCCGCCCTGCATCGGCGCAAAATGCGCGGCACGCTGCACCGCGCGTCGGTCCATCTTTGCCAAAAGGCCAAACCGCACAAGAAAAAACGGGATCATCAGCAGGAATCCGTTCATACGCGCCCTCCTGCCCCGCAGGCTGTTTGGCCGGGGCGATCATTGTTTCGCTTGCGGTCATGCCGGGCCGTGGGTCACTGCTTCTCCACCACCACGACGGAATCCTTATTGTAGTAGGGCGTCAGGCCCCACAGGTCCGGCCCCACCGAAACGTCGGTATAGAACAGCAGCCAGGGCCGTTCTTCCGCCCCCAGCGGGCTGATCGCCACATCCGGCTGCGAGGGATCAGACAGCGCGGCTTCCCGTGCGTCCAAAGTCTCCGCAAAGCGGGCCGCTTCCCCGCCTGCCAGTTCATAACAGGCTTCCAGGCTGGTGGCAAAGTAGTTGTCCTGCCCTTCCTTGACGGTATGGCTGCCGATACACGCCATGCACAGCAGCATCGCCAGCGCCGCCCCCGGCAGGTGGCGGCTGTGTTTTTCCAGAAAGCGTTCTGCGCCGTGCAGCATATGACCCCGTACCCGTTCGAGCCAGCCGAAGAACAGAAATTCCGTCACAGCCAGCCCCAGCACAAAGGTCATCCATACGACGTTCAGCAGCCGCCCCGCGCCGATGCCGCCCATCGTGTAGGACGGCAGGAAGATCATGGCCCACATCAGCAGGAAAGTCCCCGCCAGCCCCAGCCAGGGGCAGCGGAACATCCGGTCCGGCACCATGCGGCTCTGCGCCAGACGCCGCGCGGGCAGCGCCAGCAGCAAAAGCAGGCACACGAGCGGCACATCCAGCCATCGGACCCATTCCAGCGCCGCCAGCACAAAACTTTTGGCGACTGCTTCCAGGAACCCCGCCTGCCCGAAACCATCGGCGCGGACCTGCGTGCCCGGCGCCATGACGTTGACGAGCAGCCCGGCCACCGCTGCCAGAAAAGCGGGAACATTCCAGAAATTCCTGTGCCGGGCGCAGAACACGACCGCCAGAAGAAGCACGAGGACGTTCAGTTCCCCCACTACCTGATGGCCGCCGCCGATGATCACACCGATCAGCACGCCGGCTGCCGCCAGCCCCACGCGCCGCCGGCGCGCCCCTTTTTTGGGTGCCGCGAGCGAAAAAGCCAGCGCCGCGTTCAGCACCGCCAGCGCAAAATACGGCTGGTAGTTCATGGCGCCGTTGAACCAGTAAAGCCCTTCCACCGGGGAAGGCATCCCCTGCACAAAGGCAAACAACAGCAGCGCCGCCGCCGCCAGCGGCAGAAGTTTCTGGGCCGGTTCCAGCCTGCGTACGACCAGACGGGCGCTGGCGTACAGGCACAGGAACATCGGCAGCAAAACGCAGAGCAGCGTCAGCCCATACCACTGGTTGCCGAAGATGCCGGGCTGCAAGGCCAGCACAAAGCCGGACACATACAGCCCCTGCCAATGGTTGAAATAATAGACGGTCGTTTCCCACGCTGCCTGCAGCAGCCGCAGCAGATCAAAACCATACTGCTGCACCACCGCATGGGTGCGGGCCGCATAGACGTAATCATCCGCCGAAGGCCGCGCATACAGCGCGATCACAAACGCAGGCAGCAGAAGAAGCAGCACCACCGCCAGAAAACGGCGTCGCCATCGCCTCTGCGTTTTGATGTCATGCCAAAAATCCATACCCTGTTCCTTCAGCCTCGTCACGGATTGCCGAGGATCTTCTGCAGGAAGTAGACCCACTGTTTCTCCCACCAGGGCCAGTCATGGGAAACATCGGTGCCCCAGATATCCACGATGGGATGGATGCCCTTGCTTTCGAGGATGGCCTGCAGCTCTTTGGTGGAAGCCAGCAGGTCGCCTTCCCAGGCGCCCTGCCCGCAGCACATGATAAACTTATCCGCCTGCGCATAGAGCTTTTTATAGGGGTGATCTTCCGGGAAGTTGCGCATATAATCGCAGGGCGAATTGCGGTAAACGAGGTCGTCCATGTAATCGCCGAAGAACATCCGCGAGGAATACAGGCCGCTCAGTGCAATGGTGCCGTTGTACAGGTCCGGCCGCCGCAGGTAAAAGTTTACCGCATGGCCGCCGCCCATGCTGGCGCCGCCCACGAGGAGGCGACCCGTATGGTCGGGGCCCTGTTCGCGGTTGATCTCCAGCACGCGGGGCGTCAGTTCCTCACAGACATAGTCATACCAGCGTTCCTGCATTTCGATCCGCGGGCGTTCGGGGCCGTGGTTGTCCCAGCTTTCCGGGTCGATGCTGTCGGCCGTGATGATCTGCAGTTTTCCCTGGTCGATCCAGGGCGCGGCCGCGTTGCACATGCCGCGGTCCTCCCAGTCATAGAACCGGCCGCTCTGGCAGGGAAAAATGATGATCGGCCGCCCGGCATGACCGTACACCTTGAATTCCATCATCCGGTCCAGATAACGGCTGTACTCTTTGTAATAGCGGATCTGCATAGCAGTTCCCTCCTACTCTCCTACTACTTATAAAAGAATCGTTTGTTCAGATCCAAAAAGCCCACCAGCGCGTGCATGGGGCCGCTGGTCGAGGTCTTGAACACCCAATAGTACGCAAGGGCCAACGCTTCCCGCATATAGCAGGGCAGCACGCTGCGCCAGGGCGTGGCGGCAGGGATCGAGGTGACCGTCGTAAAGCCCGCGCGCTTGGCATAGCATCCGGCCCGGTAACAGTGGAAGCTGTTCGACACGTAGGCGATGGGCGTGGTTTCGTCCAGGCCGCGTTCTTTGAGCAGCTCCAGCGAAAACAGGAAGTTTTCCTCTGTGGAAGTCGAGCGGTTTTCTGCGATGACGCGGTCCGGGTCCAGCCCTTTGCCGATCAGATAATCGCGCATGGCCTGCCCTTCCGGCACCCATTCGTCGCGGCCCTGCCCGCCGCTGGTCACCACCAGCACGTCCGGGTGTGCCGACGCATATTCATACGCTTTGTCCAGCCGGTACCGCAGCAGCGTAGAGGGCTGGTCGCGCCGCAGCCCGGCGCCCAGCACGATGATCGCCCGTTCCTGCCCGGTGGGCGGGTTGGCGTGGCCGCTGACCGATACAAAGACGATCAGCAGCAGATACACCGCGCTCAAAACGACCAGCACCCAGCCTGTCACGCGGCCAGGCAGGGAGCCATGGAACCATTGCAGAAGCGGCTTGTGCCACAGGGCGAACACCACGGCTACCGCCGCCAGCAGGCAGACCATCAGATTTCCCATATTAAAGTTGGTGGTCAGCATCAGACCGACGGCATAGACTGTCAGCGCCGCCGCCACGATATACAGCAGGCCCAGCGCCATTTTACTTGCGCACTTCATCATAAACCCCGCAGCCTGCCGCGCAGTACGGGACGTTCAGGCAGCGGCAGACCGTATCCGCGATGGTGGCAAAGCTGTAGCGGGTGTGCAGATTCACGCCGGGGCGGATCTCGTCCCCGCAGAGCAGGAACGGAACATATTCACGGGTGTGATCGGTGGTCTTGGTATAGCTGGGGTCGCAGCCATGGTCAGCCGTGACCATCAGTACATCACCGGGGCGCATCTTTGCGCGGAAGGCGGGCAGCCAGTCGTTGAATTCGGCAGCCGCGGCGGCATACCCGGCCACATCACGGCGGTGGCCGTACAGCATATCGAAGTCCACGAGGTTGACGAAGGCCAGACCTTCAAAATCGCGGTCGGTCAGTTCCAGCGTTACGTTCAGCCCTTCGGTGTTGCCGCTGGTGCGGATGGTCTCCCCGATGCCCTTGCCCGCGAAAATATCATGGATCTTGCCTACGCCGATGGTCGCTTTCCCGGCCGCCTGCAAAGCGTCCAGCATCGTATCGTGCGGCGGCACCAGGCTGTAGTCATGGCGGCGGGAAGTGCGGGTGAAGTTGGCGGCGCAATCCCCCACAAACGGGCGGGCGATCACGCGGCCCACGCCGTATTTGCCGGTGAGCAGTTCGCGGGCCTGCTCGCAGATCTCGTAGAGTTTCGGCACAGGGACGATGGCCTCGTTCGCAGCGATCTGGAACACGCTGTCGGCTGAGGTATAGACGATCAGCGCCCCGGTGCGGGCGTGTTCCTCGCCATAGTCGCGGATGACCTCGGTGCCGGAATAGGGTTTGTTGCACAGCACTTTATAGCCGGTCTTGGCGGTAAAGGCGTCCAGAAGGTCCTGCGGGAATCCGTCCGGGAAAGTGGGCAGCGGTTCGGCGCTCAGCAGGCCCGCGATCTCCCAGTGGCCGATGGTCGTATCCTTGCCGGCGCTGGCTTCCCGCAGGCGCGCAAAGCTGCCGGCCGGCTGTGCGACTGGCGTCCCGCAGGTCACGCCGTCCAGATTGAAAAGGCCCAGTTCCGCCAGATGTTCGCCTTTGAAATTGGGGTGCTGCGCGATGGCCGCCAGCGTATTGGTCCCTGCATCACCGAACTGCGCGGCGTCCGGCTCCGCACCGATTCCGAAGCTGTCCAGCACGATCAGAAAAACTCGTTTTGCCATATATGATCTTCTCCTGTCTGAAAAAAGTGAACGACCGACGCGCGCAGCGGGCCATGCCCGCCAAAGGGGGCTTTGCGGCGGCATTATGCTCTGCCGCCCCGCCCGGCTGCCGCGCGTATTCTATTTGTTCTTCATTATAACCGAAACCCGCGCAAAAGTAAAATGATAAATTCGGGTTTTCCCTGCGCGCGCCGGGATTAAAACGGCGTAAAATGTGAGTAAAAGCAGGCCAGGGGGGGCTTGTCTATTTGTTGCAAGGTGTAGTATAATACCGTCGTACATTGTTAAAAGTTAGTATGGAGGCATTATGTGTATGCGTAAGACAAAAATCGTTTGTACATTGGGTCCGTCTACCGACCGCCCCGGTGTTCTGCGCCAGTTGCTGGAGAACGGCATGGATGTTGCCCGTTTCAATTTCTCCCACGGCGATTATAAAGAGCATAAAGGCCGTCTGGATGCGCTGCGTGCGCTGACCGCCGAACTGAACCTGCCGGTCCCCGCCATGCTGGACACCAAAGGCCCTGAGATCCGCCTGGGCGTGTTCGCCAATGGTACCGAGACCCTGACCACCGGCCAGAAGTTCACCCTCACCTCCCGCGAAGTGGAAGGTACCAACGAGATTTGTTCCGTCAGCTACAAGGAACTGCCCCATGACGTAGCGCCGGGCGGCCGCATCATGCTGGACGACGGCCTGATCGAACTGCGCATCGACGAAGTGACCGACACCGACATCCTGTGCACCGTACAGAACGACGGCGTCATCAAGACCAAGAAAGGCGTCAATGTTCCCGGCGTTCACCTGTCCATGCCCTACATGAGCCAGCGCGACCGCAACGACATTCTGTTCGGCATCGAGCAGGGGTATGACCTGATCTCCGCCAGCTTCACCCGCAACGCGCAGGACATCATGGAGATCCGCCACCTGCTGGACGAGCATGACTGCACCATGCGCATCATCGCCAAGATCGAGAACCAGGAAGGCATCGACAACATCGACGAGATCCTGACCGTCGCCGACGGCATCATGGTCGCCCGCGGCGACATGGGCGTGGAGATCGACTTTGCCGAGATCCCCGCGATCCAGAAGCACCTGATCGACCGCGCCATGCAGGCCGGCAAGATCTGCATCACGGCCACCCAGATGCTGGACTCCATGATCGTCAACCCCCGCCCCACCCGTGCCGAGATCACCGACGTTGCCAACGCCATCTACGACGGCACCGGCGCCGTCATGCTCTCCGGCGAGACCGCCGCGGGCAAATACCCGGTGGAGGCGCTGCGCGCCATGTCCACGATTGCCATTACCACCGAGGCGGATTCCAACTTTGATTCCCTGGTCCACCACACCGCCACCCCGGATACCCATCTGACGATCAGCGCGGCGGTCGGCCATGCGGCCTGCACCACTGCCGCCGACATCGGTGCTTCCGCCATCATTTCCGCTTCCAAGAGCGGCGAAACGGCCCGCCTGCTGAGCCGTTTCCGCCCGAACACCCCCATCATCGCCTGCGTGCTGGATGAGCGCACCCGCCGCCAGATGAACGTGTACCGCGGCGTCACCCCGCTGCTGATGGACTACGCCAATTCTACCGACGAACTGATCAGCATGTCCGTGGCGGCTGCCGAGAAGGCTGGTCTGATCCACTCCGGTGATCTGGCCGTCGTGACCGCGGGCGTTCCGGTGGGCGTTTCCGGCACCACGAACATGATCAAGATCCACATGGTCGGCGACACGCTGCTGGCGGGTGTCGGCATCGGCCAGCACAACGCCAAGGGCGAAGTCTGCATCTGCCGCAACGCCGCCGAGGCAGCCAAGAAGTTCAAGCCCGGCCAGATTCTGGTCGTTCCCTTCACCACCAACGACGCCCTGCCCTATATGCGTCAGGCCGCCGGCATCATCACCGAAGAAGCGGGCACCAACAGCCATTCCGCTATCGTCGGTCTGACGCTGGACAAGGCTGTGATCGTGGGCGCCACCAACGCGACCCGCACCCTGCGCGACGGCATGACCGTTTCGATGGATTGTGTGCGCGGCGTGGTGCAGGCGATGGCCGACTGAGGTATTTTTCATGGAGCGCATTGCCAGTTTTTGCGTGGATCATACCCGGCTGATGCCCGGTATGTATCTTTCCCGTCAGGATGGCCCTGACGGCGAGATCCGGACCTGGGACATCCGCATGAAGCGGCCTAACCAGGGGCAGTACCTTTCCCCCGCTGCCGCCCACACGCTGGAACATCTGTTCGCCACCTATGCGCGCAACAGCAAGTACGGCAAGCATGTGGTCTATGTGGGGCCGATGGGCTGCCTGACCGGCTTTTACCTGCTGACGTCCGGCCTGACAGACGCCGAGGCGCTGGACCTGGTGCGGGGCGCTTTTGCCTGGATGGCTGCGTATGACGGCGAAATTCCCGGCGCTTCTGCCGTGGAATGCGGGAATTATCGAATGATGGACCCCGTCGCGGCCCGTGCGGAAGCCGCCGCCATGCTCCCGGTGCTGGAAGCTCTGGACGCGGATCACCTACGGTATTGACCCCTGAATCTCTGGAAATACAAAGCGAGGATGCTGCCATGCGGCGGTATCCTCGCTTTTTTGCTGTCTTTTATTTCCGGGGGAATCGCTGCGCGCCGGAACGGGACCGCCACAGGGCGCGTCCATATCCCCATCCCCGACAAGGTCAGTCATGAAAATCCGATACAGCTCTTGCAATCAAAGGCAAGGTGTGATATGCTGAAATTAGTCAATTATTTGACTGTCAAAAAATAGATTTTATCTGGTGGGCCATGACAAAAGAAGATCGAAAAAATGCATACCTGTACTGCAAATTCCGGGATGAACAGTTTGCCATGTACGATGACTATGCCAAGCGGCATGGCATGTCGATGAAAATGCTGCTTGTTGCCAATGCCCTCTTTTATGCAAAGGACGGCATGACGCAGACGGAAATTTGCAAACGTACCTTCCAATCCAAACAGACCGTCAATTTGATCGTCAAAAAGCTGCTGTCCGACCAGTATGTTACCGTCACCGATGCGCCGGAGAGCAAGCGAAACAAAATCGTCCGCATGACAGAGGCCGGGCAGGCCTACTGCGAAAAAGTCGTGCGCCATATCACCTGGGCCGAGGACACCGCCATGTCCCTGTTCACACAGGAAGAACAGGAACGGCTAATCGGCCTTTCCCGAACCTTCACAAAAAATCTTGCCGCACTTATCGAGCAGGAAACGGAGGAATGACTTATGGAATTTTACGATGCCGTCAGCCAAAGAAGAAGCATCCGCCAATTTGAGGATCGGGAGATTCCCCGGAAGGTGTTGGAACGGATCCTGGATGCCGGGCTGAAGGCACCCTCGTCCAACCATCAAAGGTGCTGGGAGTTGCTGACGCTGACGGACAAGGCCCTTATTCGGGAACTGGCGAAATTCGTCCGCCCTTACCCCTGCCGCATCCAGGAACCCAAAACACCGCAGCAGGAGATGTTCAAAATCGCCTACCCCCGCCAGCGCAGCATGATCGAAGAATCTGCCTGCGTGATCCTGCCCTATTTCAAGCAGAAATATCCCCTGAGTGAAGAGAAAAACGGCTACGGCCTGATGGACTACGGCGCAGCCTGGGCGCTGGTGGAAAATATGCTGCTGGCCGCGACCGCGGAAGGGCTGGGGTCTGCCGTACATATCCCGGTAAAAAAGGAACCCCAGCAGATCAAAGAGTTTTTGAAAGTGCCCGACGGCTGGTTCCTGCCAACGCTTGTCATCCTGGGGTATCCGGCCAAGGACGCGCTTCTTCCTGCTCAGGTCAAAGCCACCGTCGAAAACAAAGTACACTGGAACAAATGGTGATTTCTACGCCACATTCCTGTCCCGTACAGCGGCGGACTTTTGACGCAGGGCCAGTTTGATGGGGTGTAACCATTTTCTAAAAATCAACTTCACAGCAAAAAAGGCCCCGGCGTGCTAAAGCACACCGGGGACTTTTATTTGCTTTGTATAAAATCACGCGATGGCGGCAAGCACCGGGAAGGTTCAGATCAGGGCTGCCGTGACCAGCGCCATCTTATAGACCTCCTCCGCGTTGCAGCCGCGGGACAGATCGTTGATCGGAGCGTTCAAACCCTGCAGGATGGGGCCGTAAGCCTCGAACCCGCCCAGACGCTGGGCAATCTTGTAGCCGATGTTGCCTGCGTTGATGTCCGGGAAGATGAAGGTGTTGGCGTACCCGGCCACTTCGGAACCGGGGGCTTTCAACTGGCCGACTTCCGGGGCAACGGCAGCGTCAAACTGCAGTTCGCCATCCACTTTCAGTTCGGGATGCGCGGCCTTTACACGCTCGGTCGCGTTGCGCATCTTATCTACGCTGTCGCCCTTGCCGGAGCCCTTGGTGGAGTAGGACAGCAGCGCCACGTGGGGATCAATGCCGAAGATGCGCGCCGTGTGGGCGGTCTCCACCGTGCATTCCACCACTTCGTCCTCGCTGGGGTCGATATTGATGGCGCAGTCGCCCATAGCCAGGCTTTCTTCACCGCGCATCAGAATAAAGCAGGAACTTACCGACTTGATGCCGGGGCGGCACTTGATGAGCTGCAGCGCGGGGCGGACCGTGTCAGCCGTGGAGTAAGTAGCACCGCCCAGCAGGCAGTCGGCCTTGCCCATCTTGACCAGCATCGTGCCGAAATAGTTGGACTTTGCCAAAGCGGCGCGGCACTGTTCCTCGGTCATTTTGCCCTTGCGCAGTTCCACCATCTTGGCGACCATTTCATCAAAGCCTTCATACGAGGCCGGGTCCACGATCTCCGCGCCCGTGATGTCAAAGTTACCGTCGGCGGCAGCCTTCTTGACGGCTTCCGGCTCGCCCAGCAGGATCACACGCAGCGTCTTGCCCGCCAGCAGGCGGCTGGCGGCGGACAGGATCCGGGCGTCGGTGCCCTCGGTAAAGACAATGGACTTGGATTCAGCCCGCAGTTTTTCCTCGAACTTTTCAAAAATGGACATACAGAAAACGACCTCCATATCTTAGCGCAGAATCCCTCTGCACAACATTTCATAGATCCCATTATAGCATTGATTTTTCTATTTGCAAAGAAAGTGTGCGATCCGCACAAGGATTGCGCAAAAAATATGCGAAACCTGACCGCATCGCAAGAAACCTCGCAAAGTTAATAAAATATCAAGAGGCGTGCCGCGGCGTTTTTAGCGTTCCTGACGCGGCGGTTCATAGCCGTAGGCATGGTAAAACGCCGCCCGGTCTGCCGCGCTGCGGATTACGACCGCCTGCAGCAGACGCCCCGTGTGCGGGTCCAGAAAGCCGATCAGCGTTTCCCCTGTGCAGATACTGCTCTGCGTAGCAATGTCCTTCTCCCCCAGTCCGGGCGGGGGCTGAACAAGGTTCTTCCGTTTTGTATGCTTAAACCACAAACCGCCCACCTGCCAGCCAAACGCACAGCGCGACCTGCACTGCCAAAATCAACGGCATTCCCACCACAAAATACCAATGCTTTGTTTTGTGGCGGCAAAGGACCATACCCGCGATCGCCCCCAGGCTGCCGCCCAGCAGCGCCGCCGCAAACAGCGTGCGCTCCGGGATGCGCCAGCGGTGCCGCCGGGCGCGGCGTTTGTCCGCCGCCATCAGGCCGAACGCCGCCAGATTGATCATGACCAGATAAAACAACAGGATCTTCATACCTGCATTATAACGCACCGGGCAGAACTTGTCCAGTTTCTCTATCATGTCGTTTGCTGCGGTACTTCGCGGTAGTTGGGCCTGCCTGCCAGAAAATCCTCTACGGACAGGACGCCGTAACGGTCTGTCACCTTTTCCGTCATGACCGGCTCACCGTCCGTATCCGCAGTTTGCACCTGCTGGCGCTGTTCGGCAAAGGCGACCAGTAAATTTTCCGATGCCTGTGCCAAAATGGTGATAGGGCGCTCACAGCCGCCGCTGACAAATTGCAGCGGGATCTCCCGCAGGTTCCCGCTTGCCGGGTCCAGCGCATAGCGTTTGATCGTATCAGTGCCCCAAGGCCCCCGCACGGTCAACAGGAGGTTCCCGGCCACCACGCCTTCCAACTGGAAAGCTGTTTTTCCCGCCGGGGGCTGGCGTATTTCCTCCGGCCAGACGATGGACCTCTGCCCGCTCTGGCCGTCTGGCGTTACCCAGTGCAGCGCACCGGGCTGGCTGTCGCTGCACCAGTACAGGCGGCCGCTGTCCCACAAAAGCGTCCGGCCGTCTGATTCTCCTTCCGAAGTCCAGGAGAGCAGTTCCCGCTGTTCGCCGCTGCCGATTGACCACAGAAAAACGCGGCTGTTTCCCTGTTTGCTTTCCAGTGCTGTCTGGATTTCCTCCTCCGTCATGCCATCCGCAAGATTTCTTTGCAATTGTTCCCTTCCGTCATATTCATAAAGCACCATGTACCGCCCGGCAGTGCCGAGGAATCCGGGAACCAGCACAGGCAATTCTGCCTGCTGCGTGACGCACCCATCATACAGCGAGACCCGCAGGAGTTTATTGCTTTCCCCGTAGACTTCCGACCACTGTATAACATAGAGCGCGTCCCCGTCCGCCGCAAGCAGCATCCCAAGATTTTCTATCTGCGCCAGTTCCCGGCGATCACTTCCGTCGCCGTCCGCCAGATAAAGAATACTGGCCCCCACCGTATGGCCGCCGTTCGGGCTTTGGGGGTCTTTGCGGCGAAGTTCATATACAATGGAACCATCCGGCAGTACTTTGATTTGGGTTACGAGGCTGTCAGAAGGAACGCGTCCCTCGCAGGTGTCACTGTCATGGCGGCACCCTAGCTTGCTGCACAGGATGTGATTTTCTGCGGTCTCATAGTCCAGAAAGTACAGACTGTTTTCTGCCGTGCTTTCGCCCAATCCGACTGTGTAAAACCCCTGTTCCGTCTGCTGCCCCAGCAGGACCAATGACTGTTTTGACGCCGCCTGTGCAGACGCCGTTTCCGGGGATTCGGAAGGCTGCCGCACGGCAGGGCTGCAGGCGCACAAAGCCGACAGGCAGCCAAGCGCCGCCAGTATCAGCGCGATCGTTCGCTTCATGGTATGGCTCCTTTCCCTTGTACGTTCACACCGCCGGGGGATTCCACGGTTTTTCCGGCTGCGATTTTACTTCCAGCGTAAATTGATTGTCCTCCCAGTTGCAGGCGGCAACGATTTGCCCGTCCTGCGACCAGGCGGCCGCACCAACCTCCAACGGCAGTTCTTCCCAGTCCGTCAGAACATCCAGACCCAGGAAAGCTTGGTAGGCGGTCAGATGGGGTTCCAGGTCCGTGGGAATGTCGCCCACTGTAACGGTGTACGATACCACATAGCCGGTCTTTTCGTGCCAGACAACGGCAATCCAATAGGTCTGCGCTTCCGGGGCATCCACCCGCCATGTGACACTGGAAAAACCATTTGCCCGCTTGCTGGTCACAGCCGCCGGCTGCTGCGACAAAATCCAGTCCGCCCGCGCCGCTACCAGTTCCGGCAGCGCCCCTGCCTGTGCCAGTGCGGCAGTTTCTTCCCGCAGCGCCTGCTGCACCGGCCCGGCATCCGTGGCGGTTTCCTGCGTTGTAGAGGCGGCAAAACGGCTGCGGTACAGCGCATAGACGAGCGGGACTGCCTGCCCCCGTGCACTGAGTGCGTCCGCCGGTACCGGCCGCCGATTCCCCTCCCTTTGCAGCCAGGCGTTGCTCCCTGCGCCGTACAGCAAGGGAAGCCCCAGCGACAGCAGGCAGACCGCCGACAGGAAAAACAAGACCCAGCGCGTTCGCTTTTGTCTGTTCATGGCTGCACCTCCTGCAATGTGATCCATACGGTCGTACCCTGGCCCGGTTTGCTCTCGATCTGGAGCTGCGTGCCGTGCGCCTGTGCGATCTGCGCACAGATCGTAAGCCCCAGTCCGTTGCCGCCGCCCGCACGGGAGCGGCTTTTATCGACCCGGTAGAAGGGTTCTGTGAGTTTGTCCCGTTCTTCCGCCGGGATGCCGGGACCGGTATCGGTAACGCCGATCTGCACGCCTTCCGCCGTTTCTTTGTTCCAGAAAAGAAGTGTCCCGCCTGTTTCATCGGCGTTGGCTGCATTGAGGAGCAGGTTCCGCAGCAGCGTTGCCAGCAAAGCCCGGTCGGCACGGATCGTCACATCCTGCCCCTCCCAGTGAAGGCGGCTCTCCAGTTCCGGCAAACTGCGGCATACGTCCGCCCATACGGCCCCCAACTGGACCGGCTGTAGCGCAACGCCGCCGCGTTCCAGTCCGAACAACAGCAGCAGTTCCCGGCTCAAACTTTCCAGCCGTTGGGACTCGTGGTAGATATAGCCTGCCGCCCGGTGGCGCTTTTCCGGCGTTTGTTCCCCGCTTCGCAGCAGGTTGGCATACCCCAGGATGGCCGTCATCGGCGTTTTCAATTCATGGCTGAAAGCCGCCACGAACCGCTTCTGCCGGGCGCTTTCCTCCTGCAAAGTCTGCATCTGGTCTTCCACCGCCTGCGCCATTGCATTGAAGGTATGCCCCAGATGTTCCAGTTCGTCCCCGCTTTGGATCTGTACACGGGATTCCAGATCTCCCTGAGACAACGCACGGCTGGCATTTTCCAATTGGCGCAGCGATTGGGTCAGCAACCGCGCCACTACAAGCGCCACCGCCCCCACCAGCAGAAGCACGCCGCCTTCCCGGAACAAATTTTGCAGGATCAGCCGGTCGCGCGCCGCAAATAAATCGCTTACATTATAGGCGTTGACCAGCCACAGGGGGCGCGCGGTGTCCTGCATTTGGGTCCCCAAAATCTGGTAGGCGCCGCCATCTTCGGTATAGTAGAGGACCTGTTCTTCCCCCACCGCAGCGGCTGCCTGCTGTTTGTTGTAAGGAACCGTCAGGGGCAACGTGGTGTACAACACCGTTCCGTTTTCCCCCAGCACCGTGAACCAGATTTCGCTTTTTCCTTGGGCATATTCCTGCTCTTGATACTGCTGCAACAGCGCAAGGACCGTCCCGATCTCTTCATCCGGTGCACCCGCCAGCAGCGATTCGAGTTCATAACGCTGTTGCATCTGTGCTTCCCCGTTGGTCTGAGCCGCGGCATCCAATTCCCGCATGAAATTCCGATGGACCGACAAAGTCCCGCTTATCGAAAGTACCAGACAAACCGGCAGAACGATGGCCAGCGCCACCTTTTGGGAGAATCTCATGGTTCCACCTCCAGAAGATAGCCGATTTTGGGAACTGCCCGCAACTGGCTGGTCCAGCCCAGCTTTTTTCGCAGGCGGCTGATGTGAATATCGAGCGTGCGGGGGTCCACGTCGCAGTCCAGCCCCCATACCCGCTCCAACAATACGTCGCGGTACAGGGCTATACCGCGGTTATAAACCAGCGCCATCAGCAGGTCGTATTCTTTCGGTTTCAGGCGGATCTCTGTGCCGTCCCGGGTGACGGTGCGGCTTTCCGGCTGAATGTCCACGCCCCATATATGGATCGTCTGCTTTCGTCGTCCGGTGTGGCGCATCAGACCGTCCACACGTGCCAGCAATTCTTCCGCCGCAAAGGGCTTGACGATGTAGTCATACGCCCCGGCACGCAGGCCGCGCACCCGGTCCTCCACCGCTGTTTTGGCGGTGAGGAAAATCACAGGCGTTCCTGTGGGCGCAATGTAATCCATCAGCGTAAAGCCGTCCACTCCGGGCAGCATCACATCCAGCAAGATCAGGTCGAAGTGTTCCTTCCCGATCAGATCTGCCGCTTCCTCCCCGCTGTATGCTTTGCGGCACGCATAGCCGAAAGGTTCCAGTGTCATCTCGATCAGGTCTGCGATGGCCTTTTCATCATCCACGATCAGTACAGGGTTCATGGCGTCCTCCTTCCTGTTGTCTGTCTTTTATTATACAGTACAGGATTTCCAAAATGTTGCCAAGCACCAAAGAAAAAACCTCGATCACGCCGTAAGCCGGGCTTCGCATAACAGCCCGCAATGTCGCAAAAGAATGAATAACAAAACAGGTCCGGACGCTTGCGCCAGTCACGCAAAGTCCGGGCCTGTATGGCAGCAAATCAAAACCACCCGTTGAACGGGTGGTTTGAACAGGCCCTATAAGGGCCTAA